>ERZ650300.45-NODE-45-length-54783-cov-36.584143_pt1 | contig 54783 bp, 46 predicted proteins | sample MGYA00376236_ERZ650300 | MGnify/ENA primary metagenome ERZ650300 (study PRJEB26733, sample SAMN07839303) | wastewater metagenome | biome: urban; feature: wastewater treatment plant; material: waste water | place: USA: North Carolina | collected 2016-04-28 ...
ACCCGGGTGTCGCTGGAGCTGGGCGGCAAGAGCCCGGTGATCGTCCTCGACGACGCCGATCCCGCCCAGGCCGCGGCCGGCGCCGCGCAGGCGATCTTCTTCAACCAGGGCCAGGTGTGCACCGCCGGCTCGCGCCTGTTCGTCCATCGCAGCCGCTTCGACTCGGTGGTGGAGCAGCTCGCCGGCATCGCCGACGCCATGAAGATCGGCCCCGGCATCGACCCCTCCACCCAGATCGGGCCGCTGGTTTCAAACATCCAGCGCCAGCGCGTGATGGGCTACATCGAGAGCGGGCTGGGCGAGGGCGCCCGGGCGGCGGCCGGCGGTTCGGCGGGTGCGGGCGCGGGCTACTTCGTGAAGCCCACGGTGCTGGTGGACGCCCGCGACGACATGCGCGTGGTGCGCGAGGAGATCTTCGGCCCGGTGGTGGTGGCCATGCCCTATGAGGATCTGGACGAGGTGGCCCGCCGCGCCAACGACACGCCCTACGGCCTCGCCGCCAGCATCTGGTCGAACGACCTGTCGCGGGTGCATCGCCTGATCCCGAAGATCAAGGCCGGCACCGTGTGGGTCAACTGCCACAACATCCTCGACAACGCGATGCCCTTCGGCGGCTACAAGCAGTCCGGCATCGGCCGCGAGATGGGCCGGGCGGTGCTCGACATGTACACCGAATCCAAGTCGGTGGTGATGATGCTGTAAGCGGTGCCGGGCGCTGCGGCGCCCGGTTTCTGCGGGGGCTCAGCATCAGCAGGGTGCCATTGCGGTCTTCGGTCACCCACAGCCGGCCGCGGGCGTCGGCCTTGATGTCGGTAGGCGCGCCCATGGGGTGGCTGGCGCTGCGTTCCCAGCCTTCCGCCAGCACCTCGAAATCGCGGGCCGGCTGCCCGGATTTGTCGAAGCGGTACGCGACGATCCGGTGGCCGAGCGTGCGGTAGCCGTGGAGGGCGACGACCAGGCTGCCGCGCCACGCAGCGGGAGCGGCCGGGCTGTCGTAGAAAGTCATGCCCAGCGGCGCGCCGTGGGCTGGCAGCAGGCGCTCGGGCCTGGCGTAGCGGCTGCAGTCGCCGCTGCCGAAGGCCGGGTCGAAGGCGTCGAGGCCGGTGCAGTAGGGCCAGCCGTAATGCTGGCCGGCGCGCACGCGGTTGAGCTCTTCCGCCGGCTGGGTGTCGGAAACGATATTGCCCGGCAGCACGTCGCGGCTGTTCTCGCCCTGCCAGAGGCTGCCGTCGGGCCCGAAGGCGAGGGCCATCGAATTGCGCAGGCCGCGGGCGAAGAGTTTCACCGTCCAGCGGCCGTTATCAAGCTTGTAGCGCCAGATCGCCGAGCCGGCGTCGGGCCGCTCGGCCTCGGGGCAGGGCTTGCCGGGAGGGCCGTCCTCACAGTGGTCGGAGGTGCTGCCGATGTTCACGTAGATCGCGCCGTCCGGGCCGAACACGAACTGCGTGAGCGGGTGGCGCCCGGTGGCGGGCAGGTTGATGACCACCGGCTCCAGCACCGGCGGCGAACGATCGAGGCGGACCCGGGAGATGCGGCTTGCCTCGCCGATGTACACCGCGCCGTCGGGGCCCGTCTGCAGCCCGTGAGGGCGATCCAGCTTGGTGAGGATCGGCTTTACATCGAAGCCACCCGGGCGGGGGGTGAGCATCAGCAGCCGCCCGGCGCCCGCATCCCAGCGGCCCAGGTCGGCCACCAGCACGCGGCCGTCGGCCAGCGGCAGCACGCCCCGGGGAAAGCCCAGCTTCGTCGCCGCCAGCCCCACGCAGAAACCCTTGGCAACCTTCAGCGACACGGCGGGCAGGCCGGCACATTCGCCTTTTGTCTCGTAGCCATCCCCTCGCTTGGCCGCTTGGGCCGACGGGCTCAGGGCCAGTGCGACGAGGAGGGCAAGGACGTGGCGGCGCATGTCGGGCTCAGGCGGCGATGTCGGCCAGGATGGCGGTGAGCAGCTGCCACACCTTGCCGACCGCCTCGATCTCGACCCGCTCGCCCGGGGCGTGGGCGCCGCGGATGGTCGGGCCGAAGGAGACGGTGTCCATGCCCGGATACTTGGCGCCGATGATCCCGCACTCCAGCCCGGCATGGACCACCTTCACCACTGACTCGCCGCCGAAATCCCGGGCATAGACCCGCTGGCAGCGGGCCAGCAGCGGCGACGCCGGATTGGGCGCCCAGCCCGGATAGTGGCCGGATTTGCTGGCGGCGGTGCCCGAGAGCGCAAACAGGCTGACGATCTCGTCGGCCAGCGCGTCGCTGCCGCTGTCGATCAGCGAGCGCACCATGAAATTGCAGCTGCCGCCATCCGGCCCGACGCTCGCCATGCCCAGGTTGTTGGAGGTCTCCACCACGCCCGGCACCGCCAGGCTCTGCCGGCGCACCCCGTGGGGCGCGGCGTGCAGGCTGGCGAGCCAAACCGACTGCTCGGCCGGGTTGAGCACCGCGTCGGCGCTGGCGGGGGCGTGGGCGAGGCTGACGCCTGCATCGACGCCGGCGAGCTCCTGGCGCAGGGTGGTTTGCCAACGGGCCAGGGCCTCGCCCAGCGCATCGCCGCGGCCGGCCGGCAGCGCGACGGTGGCGCGGGCCTCCCGGGGCAAGGCGTTGCGGGCGGTGCCGCCCTCAAGGCTGGCGAGGCGCAGCGGAAACTGGCTTTCCAGATCCCGCAGCGCCCGCACCAGCAGCTTGATGGCGTTGCCGCGCTCTTCGTGGATGTTGACGCCGGAATGCCCGCCGCGCAGGCCGGTCAGGGCGATCTGCCAGGCCTCATGGCCGGCGGGCAGGGCGTCCGGCGTGCCGGGGCGGGCGACGTTCACGTCCAGCCCGCCGGCGCAGCCCAGGTAGAACTCGCCCCAGTCCTCGGTATCGATGTTGAGCATCAGCCGGCCCTGCAGCACGCCGGGTTCCAGCCCCTGGGCGCCGCCCATGCCGGCCTCTTCATCCACCGTCAGCAGGGCTTCGAGGGGGCCGTGGACGAGGCGGCTGTCATCCAGCACCGCCAGGATCAGCGCCACGCCGATGCCATTGTCGGCGCCCAGCGTGGTGCCCTCAGCCACCAGCCAGCCGTCCTTCAGCACCGGGCGGATCGGGTCGCGGGTGAAGTCGTGGTCGGTGTCGGCGTTCTTCTGGCAGACCATGTCGAGATGGGCCTGCAGCACCACGCCGGGGGCGGCCTCGTGGCCGGGGCTGGCGGGCTTCTTGAGGATCAGGTTGCCGGCGCCATCCACCCGCGCGTCGAGCCCGCGGGCGACGGCCCAAGCGTACAGGTGGTCGCGCAGGGCGTCCTCGGCCTTGGAGGGGCGGGGGATGGCGCACAGGGTGGCAAAGTGGCGCCACACGGCGGCGGGCTGGAGATCGGCGAAGACGGCGGGCAGGGCGGACATGGCGGCGGAATGGAGTTGGATGCGTGAAGCGGAAGCGCCAAGCATCGGAGGGATGCGGCGGTGCGTCAAGGGGCAGCGTGGCGTTCGACAGCCGCCCGCCGCCCACGTAAGCTCGCACTCCCACATGCCGACACCTTGCCCGGACAGCATCATGCAGCCCTATCTCGCCGCCAGCACCTACATCGATTTCGACCACCCGGACGTGGCCGCCCAGGCACGCCGGCTTGCCGAGGGCGCAGCGTCGACCCATGAGGTGGTGCGTCGCTGCTTCGAGTTCGTCCGCGACGAGATCCGCCACAGCGTCGATTTCATGCAGAACCCGGTCACCTGCAAGGCGTCCGACGCGCTGCGCCACCGCACTGGCTACTGCTACGCCAAGAGCCACCTGCTGGCCGCGCTGCTCCGGGCCAATGGCGTGCCCACCGGGCTGTGCTACCAGCGCCTGTCGGTGGGTGACACCGGCGCGCCCTACTGCCTGCACGGGCTCAATGCCGTGTGGCTGGACGACCTCGGCTGGTACCGCATCGACGCCCGCGGCAACAAGCCCGGGGTGGATGCGCAGTTTGAGCCGCCCGTGGAGCGCCTGGCCTTTGCGATCCGCGAGCCGGCCGAGCGGGATCTGCCCGAGATCTGGGCCGAGCCGCTGCCCTGCGTGGTGCAGGTGCTGGAAACCGAGCCCGACGTGGCCGCCGTGCTGCGCAACCTGCCGGACGTGCCGTTGATCGGCTGATCGTCCGCTGCTTTTTCGTACGACTTTTCCGGGCTGGTCCGCTGAGGCCGGCCCCGTGTTTTTTCGACTGATGATGACGAACACCGAACTCCCCCAACCCGCCCCCGCGATGGACTTGCGCTTCATCGTCACCACCAGCAGCAACCGCGTGTGGCTCGCCGCCAGCCGCCGGGTGCGCGCCGGGGGGGAGGAATTCCGGCTGGTGGGCTATTTGCCCGAGAGCTGCCTGGGCCAGGCTGGCCATTGGCGGCGGCGCCCGCTTGCCGGGCGCCAGACGCTGGAGCAGGCCATGCTCGCCGCCCAGGGCGCGCACCTGGAGGCCGCGCTCAACGCTGCCGTTGCCGAGATCGACGCCTTTCTGGAAGCCTGCGCCACCGAAGGGCTGGAGCCCAACCTGCGCGGCCTGCGGGACGACTGGTCGGCGGGCAGGCTGGATTTCTCCACGCTGCCCAAGACCCTCGCCCAGACCCTCGCCGAGCTCCGCGCCCGGCGCCGCCAGCGGGATCTGGCCGGCCAGATCGGGCGTTCGGTGCGCCTGTCGGACTACCCGGACACCTTTGCCGCCCGCCGCCGCCCGCGCAAGCTGATCGCCGTGCTGGGGCCGACCAACTCCGGCAAGACCCACGATGCCTTCGAGCGCCTCGCCACCGCCCGCGCCGGCGTGTATCTCGGCCCGCTACGCCTGTTGGCGCTGGAGGCCTTCACGCGGCTCAACGAGGAATTCGGGGTGAGCGCATCGCTCGTCACCGGCGAGGAGCGCCGGATGGTCGAGGGCAGCCGGGTGACCGCCTCGACCATCGAGATGCTCGACCCCTCCGCCGAGCTGGAGGTGGCGGTGATTGACGAGATTCAGATGCTCAGCGACCCGGACCGCGGCTGGGCGTGGACCCAGGCGGTGGTCGGCGCCAACGCCGCCGAGGTGTGGCTGGTGGGCGCGCTGTCGGCGGAGCCGGCGGTGGTGGCGCTGGCCGAGCGCCTGGGCCTGCCCCTGGAAATCCGCCGCAAGCAGCGCAAGCACCCGCTGGTGGTGGGCGAGGCGCTGTCCCACAACCCGGCCGGTGCGCTGCGGCGGGCGCGGCCGGGGGACGCCTTCATCGTCTTCTCGCGGCGCGACGCCCTCAACCTGCGGGATGACTTTCTGGCCTTGGGCAAGTCGGTGGCGTGCATCTACGGCGCCCTGTCGCCCGAGGTGCGTGAGCGCGAGGCGCACCGCTTTGCCGGCGGCGACGCCGACATTCTGGTGGCCACCGACGCCATCGGGATGGGCCTCAACCTGCCCATCGAGCGGGTGGTGTTCACCGCCATCCAGAAGTACGACGGCACGACGCGGGATACGCTTTCGCCGTCGCTGCTCCAGCAGATCGGCGGGCGGGCCGGGCGCTTCGGCCATCAGGAGGAGGCGGGCGTGGTGGCCGGTCTCACCCCGGCCGAACACAAGGTCGTCGCCGCGCTGATGAAGGCGCCCCAGCCGCCGCTGGAAACCCGTGGCTTCCAGATCACCGCCGGCAGCGCCTATCTCGAGCAGATCGCCGAGATGGCAGGCGACACCCGGCTGGAGGCGCTGCTGTCGCTGTTCCAGCTCCACGCCGATTGCGGCGACGGCTTCTTCGTGCCGCACATCCCCGAAGAGCAGCTCGCCCGCGCCGCCCAGCTGGACCGGATGAAGAACCTCACGCTCCACGAGAAGCACGTCTTCTCGATGGCACCGATGGCGTCCCAGAACGAAACCATCGACGGCGTGTGGCGCGACTGGGCCTACACCGCCAACAAGGGCAAGGCCATCGAGCTGGATTTCCTGCCCCGCGTGCCCCAGCGCGCGTCGCTCGAAGAGGCCGAGACCACCGTGCGCCTGATCGCCGCCTACCGCTGGTTTGCCTACCGCCTGCCCGAGCGCTTCATCGACCAGGAAATGGCCGACGCCTGCCTGGCACCGTGGATTTCGGTGGTGGACGGCCACCTGCGCAGCCGCTACCGGCAGGGCGTGGGCGGCGGCCGCAAGGGCGTGCCCAGCTGGTACTGGCCGGTGCGGCACTGATCGGAGGCGGTGCGATGAACCCGGAACTTCTCGAACTGCTGGTCACCCGCACGATGCCCTACGGCAAGTTCAAGGGCCGCCTGCTGGCCGATCTGCCCGGGCATTACCTGGCGTGGTTCGCCCGGGAGGGCTTCCCGTCCGGGCAGCTGGGCCAGCTGCTGGCGCTGATGCACGAGCTGGATCACAACAACCTGCGGGCGCTCCTCGACCCGCTGCGCCGGCCGGGCTGAAGCCAGCCCCGGCGGTCAGGCGGGCGGCCGCATCCCCTGCGCCCGTGTCCGCAGCGCCTCGTACAGCTGGGCTGGCCCCAGCAGGGTTTCCTTCAGCCCTTCCCGCACCCGCTCCGATCCGAGTGCCTGAGCGCTCATCGTGTTGTGGGCTTCCAGCGCATCCATGATGGCGCTCATCAGGGCACTGGCGAGGTCGGGGGAGTTGGCAAACTGCTCCTTGCTGTTGTTGGCGGCCTGCCGGACGAGGGTTTCGTTTTCCAGCAGCTTGCCTTTGAGCACGCCGTTTACGTACACCAGTTGGTCGTCGTCCGACAGCTCGCCCTCGAAGAGCCCGTTCACCTTCTGGATGATCTCCTCCAGCAGGCCCTTTTCCTTCTCCTGCACCGCGCCGCTGCCGGTGTCGGTCATCGGTGCCAGCCGGGGCGCCTCGCCGGCCTTGAGGTTCAGTGTCTGCTGGCCCTTGTTCTTCAGGGTGTGGTGGGTCAGCACCACTTTCGAGAGGTCCACCGTGTCCCGCTCGCGGCCGAAGTCGAGGAGGGGAATCAGCCGCTTGTAGAAGAGAAAGCGCTTCTCGATATCCGTGTTGCCGTAGTCGAAGATCTGCGACAGAAAGGCGTACAGCCGGCAGAAGGCGCCCATGTCGCCCTTGAACAGCACCAGCACATCCATCGCGTCCCGGGCGGCCTGGGCGGCGTCCTTGTCGTGGCTGGCTTCGGCGGCGGCCCGCTGGGCCTGCAGGGCCTTGTAGCGTTTCAGCAGGCGGTCGGCCACCGGGGCGAGGGCGGCGCTCAGCTGGGCCTGGGTGCCTTTCGGGTCGGTCTCAATGTGGGCCACCCGGTCCACCTCGAAGCTGTCGTAAAAGCCGGCGCCGTCGAGCTTGGCGCGCAGGTCGAAGACCAGGTGCGGGTCGGTATTGGCCTCCAGCCGGGCGGTTTCGTAGTAGGTCTTGAAGGCGGTCAGCACGTCCTCGGCGTCGTTCACAAAATCGAGGATGTAGGTGGTGTCCTTGCCCGGGTGGGCGCGGTTGAGGCGCGACAGCGTCTGCACCGCCTGGATGCCGCCCAGCCGCTTGTCCACGTACATGCCGCACAGCAGCGGCTGGTCGAAGCCGGTCTGGAACTTGTTGGCCACCAGCAGCAGGTGATGGTTCGGGTCGGCGAAGGCTTCGCGGATGTCGCGTCCCTTGAGCCCGGGGTTCAGCGCTTTGGTGGTTTCGGCGACCGGTTCGGGGTAGCTCTCCGGGTCGTCGATCTCGCCCGAGAACGCCACCAGCACGCCAAGCTGATAGTTGCGTTTGAGGATGTAGCCGGTGATGGCCTTCTGCCAGCGCACCGCCTCCTTGCGGCTGGCGACCACGATCATCGCCTTGGCCTTGCCGGCCAGGAGCGGCTGCACGTTCTCGCGGAAGTGCTCCACCACCACCTGCACCTTCTGGCTGATGTTGTAGGGGTGCAGGCGCACCCACTGCATGATGCCTTTCAACGCCTCGGATTTCTCCACCTCTGTCTCGTCGTACTCCTTGCCGTTGTTGGCGAGCCTGAAGGCGAGCTTGTAGGTGGTGTAGTTCTTCAGCACGTCGAGGATGAAGCCTTCCTCGATCGCCTGGCGCATCGAATACACATGGAAAGGCTGCGGCAGGCCGTCGGCGTCCTTGCGGCCGAAGAGCTCCAGCGTCTTCGGCTTGGGCGTTGCAGTGAAGGCGATGTAGGTGAGGCCCTTGTCCTGGGCCGCCTTGGCGGACATCTGGGCGGCCAGCAGCGCCTCGGTGTCGATCTCGCCGCCGTCCTGAAGCTCGGCCAGCTCGTCGGCCGACAGCACCTGCTTGAGCTTGGCCGCTGCCTCGCCAGTCTGGGAGCTGTGGGCCTCGTCGGCGATCACCGCGAAGCGCTTGCCCTCGGTGGCGGCGAGCTCCTGCACCGCCTTCAGGGCGAAGGGGAAGGTCTGGATCGTGCACACGATGATCTTCTTGCCGTCCTTCAGCGCCTGGGAGAGCTGGGCGCTCTTGCTGCCGTGCTCGTCGGTGATGGTCGCCACCACGCCGGTAGTGCGCTGGAAGTCGAAGATCGCCTCCTGCAACTGGGCATCCAGCACGTTGCGGTCGGACACCACCAGCACGCTGTCGAACACCTTGCGATGCGCGGCGTCGTGCAGGTCGGCCAGAAAGTGGGCGGTCCACGCGATCGAGTTGGTCTTGCCCGAGCCGGCGGAATGCTGGATCAGGTAGCGATCGCCAGCTCCATGCTCCAGCACGTCGCCCACCAGCCTGCGGGTTGCGTCCAGCTGGTGAAAGCGGGGAAAAATGACGCTCGTGAGCTGCTTCTTGTCGTTGCGCTTGCCGATCAGGTAGCGGCCGAGGATCTCCAGCCAGCTGTCCCGCTGCCACACGTCCTGCCACAGGTAGTGGGTGGCAAATCCGAAGGGGTTGGGCGGGTTGCCGGCGCCGCCGGCGTTGCCCCGGTTGAAGGGCAGAAAGCGCGTCGCCGTGCCGGCCAGCCGGGTGCTCATCATCACCTCCGACTGGCTCACCGCAAAATGCACCAGCGCCCCGCCGGGGAAGGCCAGCAGCGGCTCCGCCAGCCCGCCCCTGGGGGCCGGGTCACGGTCGAAGCGGTACTGGTCCACCGCATCGCCCACGCTCTGGGTGAAGTCGGATTTCAGCTCGGCGGTGGCCACCGCGATGCCGTTCACAAACAGCACCAGATCCACCGCGTCCTTCGGGTTGTTGAGCGCGTGATGCACTTGCCGCACCACCCGCAGCCGGTTGGCCGCGTAGGCCTGCTGGATCGCCGGGTTGAGGCCCAGCGCCGGCCTGAACTGCACCAGCGAGAGCGGCTTCTTCAGCCCCACCAGCTCCACCCCGCGCCGCAGCACCTCCAGCGTGCCGTGCTCGTTGAGGCACCTGCGCACCCGCTCGGCCAGCACCTTGGGCAGCGCCGCGCCGTGGGTCTTGGCCAGCGCCTGCCAGTTCTCGGGCTGGGTCGCCTCCACCCAGGCCAGCAGATCGGGCAGGAAGAGGGCGTTTGGGCGGTCGTAGTGGGCGGCGTCGCCCTCGGCGTACAGCCAGCCGTGGCGGGCCAGGTGATCGCAGATGGCGGATTCGAAGTGGATTTCCTGGTGCAGGTTCATGGGCTCATGGCTTTCAGTCGCCCCAGGACAACGCCGACGCGCTCCGGCTCGGCCAACAGGCCCGGCAGCACGTTCACGAAGTCCGGGCTTGCTAGCAAAGGACCAAATGCCGCAGCGACGGCCTGCCGGACGTCGGCAGGCGCGGCGGCCAACTCAGCGGCAAGCGCCTCGCGCCCATCTACGATGTTGAGCACATCCTCAAGGTCATGGCTGCTCAGGAAGTCGCCGCCACCGCGGCCGGCAAAGGCCTCCAGCTTGGTTGCGACAAACGCCACGGCGCTCACCAGCCGAATCGTCACGCCATTGCCCAGGTCCACGGGCACGGCCGTTTCGACTGCATAGGGATACCAACGGTTCGAGAAGCCCAGCACATCCGGCTGCACCGGCATCAGGTCGAAGAGCACACCCGATGCCTTGTGCACCCAGCGACAAATCACGTCGCTGCTGACGTCGCGCGCAAACCCACGCGTGGCAACCAATGCCTCGATTCGATGTAACAAGGCCCGGTTTGCACTTACCACCGCATCCACGTCGCGGGTGGCACGGACGCTGTCGGCCAACGGGTCCGTCACCAGCAGGCCGGCCACGGCGCCGCCGATGAACACCACCTGTTCCCGCAAGTCGCCCAGCGCCTCGGCGACTTGGCGAAGATGGGGCAAGTTCGGGTCATTGGTTCGCATCGGCACTTCCCGGGCCGAGCTGATTGAGCTCGGCTTCCATCAACTGCGCTGCCAGGGCACGCTCGCGCGCACGTCCGGTCCGCAAAGCGTCCAGCAGGGCCAGCAGGCGATGCAGCGCAGGGTCGGCGAGAGCGGCCTGAGGGGCGGTCTTGTAGAGCGGCGAGAGCGTGGGCCCCTTCGCGGAGCCGGTCGGATGGGCCCAGACGGGCGCATCCCCCGGGGCCACCGTCAACCGGCCGGCGAGCGGTTCCGTGCCGATAGACGTCGGTACCCCGCGTTTGACCGGCCCCTGAGTGGCCGGCCAGACGTAACGCACCCCGTGCAGCATGAACTCCAGCAGGTTCGGCCTGACCGGCGACCATTCGCCGCGCGCCGGCGCGACCGCCAGGCCGGAGGCCACGGCGCGCTTTACGCTCGCGTGGGTCTCCGACGCGCTCATGGCAAGGGCTTTGCCCAGGGCGGCATAGGTCCAGCGCTGCGACGGGTTCGCAGCGGCCTTCAGCAGCACCAGCAGGTCTTGAGGTTTGAGGTCCATCGTTCGCTGTATTCGAAATTCGCGAATTACGAATACTTGCCGATCTTGATGCGATTGGCAAGCTGAAACTGGTCACGTAACCAATCGTACGGGGCCCGCGCAACGCCAGATCAAAGCCCAGGCATCTGAAATAACGCCCGTGCTCGCCCTTCGACCTGCGCCGTGTTCCAGCGCCATGACTTGCCGTCCTCGTGGAGCACGAACTGCTCGAACCCGTAGCCCATGTGCCGGGGCCGCTGTTGCAGCAGCGGCGCCGGTCGGTGCAAGGCTTCAGTGCCGAGGGCTGCCTGCCGCAGGCCCGCAGCGGAAACCCGATGGCCGGCGCTCGGTTAGTTCAGGAGCGCGTCGTGGCCCTTGCCGGCACGCATCTGCACGTGGTGAAAGTTGTTGCCGCCCACGCCGCCCCCACGAAACATGCGGCCGGCCGTCTGCGATCCGACGTCGCGCCTGTCGGACGGACTCGGGGCCGCGAGCGACGAACGCGCCGGGGCGGCGACATCCAGCCAGGAGTCCGGGCGGCATTTCGGCGCATGGAAGGTGGATTCAATGACTGGCAAGTCGAAGACAGGAGCCAGATGGAAAATCAGAAACATGGGCGCGCGATGGCTTACGCGGCTTCGTGTCGGACGTCGATCTGGCCGGTGACGGCAGCGGAGATCAGGGCGGCGCGGCGTTCCTTGAGGAGGGCGATGGCGCGCTCGGATTCGAGTTTCAGCGAATCGAGCTTGGCGGTTTCGGTGTCGAGGAAAGAGATGATGGCGGTTTGTTCGTGCCTTGGGGGGACGACAACACTCAATTCCCGGATGGTGGATTGCCCGATATTAAGCATTGAACTGCTGGCTCCCGTTGCAGCAAGCTCAATCTGACCGCGAACCTGCGGAGTACCGAGATACGAAGCTAGAAACTGAGGCGAGCAGGCGTCGGTGCGCAAGCGTAGCCGGTACAGTTTGTCGCACAGCATCAACCTGGGGTAGCTCCGCAAAGCGACTGCGGCGCTACCGACAAGCTCGCGGGTGTTGGCGCGCGAAATTAACAAGTCTCCGGATGCCAAGCCCAGTTCCGGAAGGGGCTCTAACTCGCGCGGCAATGTCTTGTTCTCCTCAGGTCGGAAAATCCCACCATTCACGCAGCCGACTTTAAGGACACCCCATTCGTCCTCGGACTGCACTGGGAAGCCTTCACACTGAGGGCTCCAGCCTTGCTCCAGGCTTGCTACGAGATGCTTGATGCGCAGAAGAACCCAATGCTCGGGCACCTCCCCCAGCCACGCCACGCCGGAATCCTTCATCGGCGCATCCGGGTTCAGGCCCTTGGTGACGGCATGGGAAATGGTGGCCTGGCGCTTTTCGGCGAGCAGCCGCAGGAGCGTCTCCTGCTCGGCAATCAGCGCGTCGATCTTCTCGGTCTCGTGGTCGAGAAACTTAAGTATTAGCTTCTGTTCCGGTAGCGGCGGAATGCCAACATGAATAGATTTAAGATTATCCCAATTGATTGATGCTCGGTGTTCTAGGATTCCATTTCCAAAGGACTGTGCATACGTCTGGAACTCCTTATTTTCAAATATCCTGAAAGCGTATCTTGGTTCGACACGATGAAGCCTTGGACGAAGGACAATGTAGACAGGGCTACATACACCATCGTAGGGTGACAAACCGTATGACCCAATACCATAGTTCATGCTGTTGATGACGAAATCGCCCCGGCACACCAGCTTGCATTTACTGAGGTCGTCCGGCTTTTTGTTACCAACGTCTCCTTTTTCCTCGTAAGGGATGACGCCCACGTTCGAAATAAGGGACAGGTAATACTGATTCTCTGCCCCTTCATTCTTGGCTGTTTGTTCGTCCACGAAAGCGCGGCAAGGGATTACGTCCCAATGTTCAGGAACGTGAGCCAACCACTGGCCGCCTGAACTCTTGTACTTCGGATAACAGGGCAGGCTCATTCCGCCAGCCCTTCCAGCATCGCCATGATCCGGGCGGTGACGCCCTTCAGCTCCTCGTCGATCTCGTGCAGGCTGCGCGGCGCCTCGAAGACGTAGAAGTGGCGGTTGAACGGGATCTCGTAGCCGACCTTGGATTTCTCGTGGTCGATCCAGGCATCCGGCGCGTGGGGCAGGACTTCACGCTGGAAGTAGGCATCGATGTCCTCGGTGAGCGGCACGTTCTCGGTATCGCGCAGGCTGCTGTCGGGCTGGGGCTTGCCCTTCTGCTTGCCGCGCTCGCCGAGCACGATGTTGCCCGCGTCGTCGCGCAGCGGGCGCTCGACGGTGATCGTGGTGTAGCCGAACTCCTCGTTCTTGAAGACGCGGGAGATGGGCACGCGCTTCACCTTGCCGCCTTTGGGGGCTGCCGGCTCGGCGTCGCCGAAGAGCAGGATCTGGCGGGCGACTTCCTTGCCCGTTGCGTCGAGCACGATGGCCTGTTCAGCCTCGACGAACTCGCCGAACAGCCGGGTGATGTCGGCGATGTGCTGCTCGGAGAGCTCCTTGCGCTTGCTGCCGAGGCTCTTCCTCATCTTCTGCCAGAAGCTGCTGGCGTCGATGAGTTGCACCCAGCCCTTGCGCTCGTCGGGCTTCTTGTTGGAGAGCACCCAGATGTAGGTGCTGATCCCGGTGTTGTAGAACATGTCGGTGGGCAGGCCGATGATGGCTTCGACCAGATCGTTCTCGAGCACGTAGCGGCGGATCTCGGATTCGCCACTGCCGGCGCCGCCGGTGAAGAGCGGTGATCCGTTGAGGACGATGCCGATGCGGGCGCCGCCATCCACCGCCGGGCGCATCTTGCTGATGAGGTGGAGCAGGAACAGCATCGAGCCGTCCGACACCCGCGGCAGGCCGGGGCCGAAACGCCCGTCGAAGCCTTTTTCGGCGGCTTCCTTGCGCACGACCGATTCGACCTTCTTCCACTCCACGCCGAAGGGCGGGTTGGAGAGCATGTAGTCGAACCTGGTGTTGGCGTGGCCGTCGTCCGACAGGGTGTTGCCCGCCACGATGTTGTGCACGTCCTGCCCCTTGATGAGCATGTCGGCCTTGCAGATGGCGTAGGACTCGTCGTTGAGCTCCTGTCCGAACAGGTTGAGGCGGGCGGCGGGGTTGTGCTCGTGCAGGTATTCGCCGGCCACCGAGAGCATGCCGCCGGTGCCGGCGGTGGGGTCGTAGAGGGCGCGCACCACGGCGTTGCCGGCGGTGAGCACGTCGTCGTCCTCGATGAAGATCAGGTTCACCATCAGGCGGATGACCTCCCGCGGGGTGAAGTGCTCCCCGGCCGTCTCGTTGGAGATTTCGGCGAACTTGCGGATCAGCTCTTCAAAGACGAGGCCCATCCGGGCGTTGTCCACCACGTCGGGGTGCAGATCGATGTTGGCGAACTTCTCGGTGACGAGGTAGAGCAGCCCGGCCTTGGCGAGGCGTTCGACCTGGGTGAAGAAGTCGAAGCGCTCGAAGATGTCGCGGGCCGCAGGCGAGAAGCCCTGGATGTAGGCGTAGAGGTTCTGGCGGATGTGGTCCTGGTCGCCGAGCAGGGTGGAAAGATCGAGCGGCGAGGTGTTGTAGAAGTAGCGCTGACCGGCCGCGCGGAGCAGGAAGGGGTCGGGGTTGAGGCCGGCCTTGGTCTTGGCTTCCAGCTCGGCGAGCACGGCGGGCTTGGTGGCAGCCAGCACGCAGTCGAGGCGCCGCAGGACGGTGAAGGGCAGCACGACCTTGCCGTATTCGGACTGTTTGTAGTCGCCACGCAGCAGATCGGCGACCGACCAGATGAAAGAGGAGAGGGCTTGGTGATTCATTGGCGTTGTCGATGAGCGGGGGGCATGAAGCGCGGCGCCGGGATTGTACTTCCCCGGCCCTCGAAGGGCGCAGGCGTCGCGCACCGCTTTGCCGGCGGCGATGGCTTCTTCGTGCCGTACATCGCCGAAGCGCAGCTCGCCCGGGAGGGCTTTCCCGCCGGGCAGCTGGGCCAGCTGCTCGCGCTGATGCACGAGCTGGATCACAACAACCTGCGGGCGCTCCTCGACCCACTGCGCCGGCCGGGCTGAAGCCAGCGAAGCAGCGTGGCTTGTCTTCGGCAGAGGCGTTGGCGGTCATGGCCAGGATCGGGACGGACTGGGCGCCGGCGTCGCCGCCCATCAGCGGGGCGATCTTCTTCGAGATGGCGCGGCCGAGGCCCGTTCTGCCGTATTTGCGGGTGATGGAGTTGTCGGTCTGCGCGAAGACGTAAAGGAGGTTTGGCAGTGCCTCTGGTGCGCTCCCGAACCTTGGCATTCTCTGATCAGCCCCCGCGCAACCAGGGCGACCAGGACGGCAATGTTGTTGATCAGTCCAATGAGCACAGGTCTGCATCGTGGTTGGAAGGGCTCCCAGCCTTTCTGAGGCGCAGGCGCCAACGGACCATTTGCGGATGGAGCCGACGAAAGGATGGTCAGACTATTGAGGGGAGGGCGATCAGGTCACGCTCGACTGTCAGCGCCGCCGCGGGCCGCCGTCGGCGATCAATCCGGCAGACTTGACTCAGCGACTACCGCGCCGCCGTGTGCGGATTGCTCTGCCTGCGAACCGCGTTCGTGGGCGTAGGCCCAGGTGAATTCGGCCCCCAGCAGAAAGATCTGCGCCGCGAAATAGACCCAAACCAGCAGCACGACCAGCGAGCCGGCCGCCCCGAAACCCGACGCGACGTTGGTCTTGCCCAGATACAGGCCGATCAGCAACTTGCCGATCTCGAACAGGAGCGCCGTCACGGCCGCGCCGATCCAGACGTCCTGCCAGGCGATCCGGGCTCGCGGCATGAGCTTGTAGATCATCGCGAAGAGCGCGGTCGAAATGGCGAAGGAGATGCAGAAATCAATCGCCTGGAAAACGGCCTCCCAGCCGGCGAAGTAGCCGTCCCACCATTTGCCGACGGCGGCGATCGCGGCACCGATCACCAGCGAGACCAGAAGCAGGAATCCGAGCCCGAGCACCAGGCCAAAGGAAAGCAGGCGGGTGTGCAGCAAGACGAGGATGCCCATCTTTCGTGCCGGGACGGGGACGCGCCAGATGCGGTCGAGGTCACTCTGCAATTCCGCGAACACGGTCGTCGCGCCGACGATCAGCATGATGGTGCTGAGCACGATGGCAACGAATCCCTGGGCGGGCTCGCTGGTGCTTTTCAGCAGCCCTTGCACGGCGATCGCGCCGTCGCGTCCGATCAGGCCTTGTATCTGCGCAACGATCTCACCGCGGGCAGCATCCTGGCCAAAGACGAGGCCGGCAATGGCGATGACGATGATGAGCAGCGGCGCAAGCGAGAACAGCGTGTAGTAGGCGAGGGCGGCGCCCATGCTGGGTGCAAAATCGTCCAGCCAGGCGTTAACCGAGCTGTCGATCAGACGCCTGATCTGACTAAGATCCATGGCGCTCACCCGCGGCGGCGGTTTCCCCGCCATCCGCCAGCGCTCGGGACGCGGACCGACGCGCCAGCCACAGGGGCGTCAGCACGCGCAGCACACCGAGGACTTGCATCCAGTTGTGGGGACGTCCGGCCTGATGCCGGCCCCTGGTGCGGCCCCGGCCACCCGCCAGATACCCGACGGCGATTCCCGCGAGCACACCGCCGCCGATGATCAGCGGTGAGTCGAGACGGCGGCGCAAGCGCTTTCGCAACGCCTGGTATTCGGCATGGGCGACCATCCTGCCTTCCTCGACCTCCCGTTCGTACGGAGGGTGCGGGGGAGGGGCGTCGCCCGCCTCGATTTTCGGCTCGCTCCACAGCCCGAGCTGACGCTGCGTCGCCGCGAAAAGCGGCTTCGGGCTGCCCCGCATCAATAGCAGCACGATTCCGCCGGCGCCGGAAAAACTGAGCAGGGCCGCGAGCCCCAGCGCAGGCCCCAGGCGGACGATGTCGTTCTGCACGAGGGCGACGATGAGGCCGGCCAGCAGACCAAGCCAGCCGGTGATCGCCAGACCGGCGGCCAGCAGGGCCAGCCCCAGCATGGACAACAGCCTCAGGCCGGCTTGCCTGCCCTCCGCTGTCACCAGCGTGAGGAAGCGCCTGGCCACGGCGTGCACTGAAGCGAGCAGGGACGAAACGGATGCGGTGGCGGTGGAAGGCATGAGCGGGCCCTTGTCTAAAGTTGTGCGCCGACGAGCGACGCTGCGTGTTCCAGGAACTTCTCGGCAAGCGGCCGCCGTTGCCACGCGTGCAGGCTGATCTGCCGTGATTGCGACAGGTCGGCGTTGAACACTTCGATTTGCCGGCGCGCGAAATCGGCTGCGTAGATGTTCAGATTGGCTTCGTCATTGAGGCGAAACGAGCGGGTGTCGAAATTGGTCGAGCCGACCGACACCATCAGGCCATCGACGATCAGCACCTTGCAGTGATACATCGTCGGCTGGTACTCGTGAATCTCGGCGCCGGCAGCCAGCAGGGCGCCCCAGCGGGCCCGCGAGGCACGGCGGACGATGGCTGCGTCGCTGTGCTTGCCCGGCACGATGATGGCCACTGTGACCCCGCGTTCGAGTGCATCGACGAGCGCCCGCGTGCTGAGGGCGTCGGGGACGAAATAGGCGCTCGACAGGTGGATCGAGTGATGCGCCGCGCTGATCGCCAGCAGGTACATCAGATGCATGCTGTCGCTACCGCCCGAGGGCGAGCTGCTGAACATCTGGGCGGCCTCGTCGCCGGCTTCCCGCAGGGCCGGAAAGTAGTCGTCGCCGTGCAGGACGGCACCGGTGGCCTTGATCCAGTTGTCGAGAAATACGGCCTGCATCTGCGCCACCACCGGCCCCTCGGCCCTGAAGTGGGTGTCGCGCCAGTGCTGCGGATCCTGGGCATTGCCCGTCCACAGCCCGGCGATGCCGACACCGCCGGTAAAGCCCACCTTGCCGTCCACAACCAGCACCTTGCGGTGCGTCCGGTTGTTCATGCGCGCCAGCGAGTAGCAATCGGGCTTGTGGAACTTGCGCACCTCGACACCGGCCGCCTCCATGACCGCGAGATGCGTCGGGTCCATCTTGTTGCTGCCCACCCAGTCGAGCAGCACATGCACCTTGACGCCGGCACGTGCCCGCTCGGCGAGCGCCTCGGCGAACGCCTTGCCGATGGCGTCCGACCAGTAGATGTAGCTCTCGAAGGTGATGGTCTTCGTCGCATCTCGAATGGCCGTGAGCATGGCCGGAAAGATCCGGTCGCCATTCAGCAGGGCTTCGAAACGGTTGTCATGCAGGATGGCCGGCCCGAGCAGCACCCCCATCGCGCGCCCGAAGGCCGGATCGGCGGCCGAATACAGGCGCTCGACGCTGTGTTCAATCTTCTTCTCGCCCGTGGCGAAGTTCAGCACCACGATGACCGCGAACAGCGCCGACGCGAGGGCGATTCCAAGTACCAGCATGGGGGAAACCTTCCCTTCGTTCGACGACTGTCGATGTTCGGTTTTGGTCCTCTCCCGAGTGCCCGGGTGCAGCAGGCCGCCGGCAGGACGAACCCAGTCTGAACCTCAAAAGTGCCGGCATATGTACGCAAGCCGACATATCGGCAGCGGAAGAGCGCGAGCAGGCGCCGTCTCAATGCCCAAAGCCTGGTGCCGGTCACGGCGACAGCCGCCGGTATGTGTGTTGTCCAACAGACCCGCTGGCGCCGGAACACTACCGTGCAGCATCTGGCCGATGTTATCGGGCATGACTCCTCGAAACCTGCAACCACCCGAAGGACTGCCATGGCAACCACGCGAACCGCACCTGTTGATCCACTGGAGTATTCAGACGGTCTGTCCGACGCCTACGCCGACAGCCCGCGTTCGTCGACCTGCGCCGTCTCGTGGGGGGCCATCGCTGCCGGCGCTGCCGCCGGCGCGTCCCTGTCCCTGATCCTGCTGATCCTCGGCGTCGGACTGGGCTTGTCTTCGGTATCGCCGTGGGCCCGTGAAGGCGTCAGCGCAGCGAGCTTTGGCGTGTCGACCATCGTGTGGCTCACGCTCACGCAGCTGCTTTCGTCTGCGATGGGGGGCTACCTCGCCGGCCGGCTGCGAACGAAATGGATGGATACCGACCCCGACGAGGTCTACTTTCGTGACACCGCCCACGGCTTTCTGGCCTGGGCCGTGGCCTCCCTGGCCACCGCGGCGCTGCTGACTTCGGCGATCGGGTCCGTCCTGAGTGGCGGTGTCCAGGCCGGCGCTGCGGTTGTCGAAGGGGTTGCCAGTTCCGCCACCGTGGCGGCGGGCGGCATCGTGGCAGCGGGCCCGATGTCGTCGATGGAGCGCGGGCCGATGGCCTACTTCGTCGATTCCCTGTTTCGCCGGAGCGCAGGCGTCGAGTCTGCCCAGACGTCCGAGCGCACGATGGCCACGATGGCCAATGAGGCCGCCGAGGTGGGGCGCATCTTCACGAACGTCAGCCGCTCCGAACCCCTGCCGCCCGAGGACATCCAGTACGTCGGTCAGCTGGTTGCTAAACGCACCGGCATGTCGCAACACGACGCCGAGAAACGTGTCACCGACATCTACGCGCGCGCTCAGGCCCGGCTGAACGACGCGGAAGTTGCCGCCAGATCCAGCGCCGACAAGGCGCGCAAGGCGTCGGCCTACGCGGCGCTGTGGACTTTCGTCTCATTGCTCAGTGGCGCCTTCGTCGCCAGCCTGGCCGCCACTTACGGTGGCCGGCAGCGCGATGCCTGAGCATTCCTTCCAGATCGCCGACCTAAGGAGGCCCGACCATGCGTTCACTCGTGCTGCTGTTTCTGGGCATACCCATTCCGATCATCATTTTGATCGCGTTGTTCGTGCATTGATTGCACACCCCATCCCCACCAGATAACCAAGGAACTGCCATGACAGCCAGCACCAAGACCCTCACTACCAAAACCCCCGCCACACCGAAGCCCGCCGCTGCTGCGCAGGACGCGATCGCCTTGCTCAAGGCGGACCACGGAACGGTGAGTGGACTGTTTGAAGAGTACGAAAAAGCGGATTCCAGCAAGAAGAGGAAGGCGCTCGTCGCCGAGATCTGCACCGAATTGAGCGTCCACGCGCAGATCGAGGAGGAGATCTTCTACCCGGCGGTCAAGGCGGCACTCAAGGACAAGCTCCTGGTGCCGGAGGCCACGGTCGAGCATGCCAGCCTCAAGGACCTGATCGCCCAGATCGAAGGGGTTGAGCCTGACGGCGAGCTCTATGCGGCCAAGGTCAAGGTGCTGTCCGAATACGTCAAGCACCACGTCAAGGAAGAGCAGAACGAGATGTTCCCCAAGGCCAAGGCCACGTCACTGGATCTGGCTGAGCTGGGTGTGCAGATGGCCGCGCGCAAGACCGAGCTTCTCGCCGCCCGCGCCTGAAGGGATACGACCATGTCCAATCCCTGGCTTAAAAAGAATCCGTTCATGAGCATCTGGCTGAGCGCGGCAAACCGGATGGCCAGCACGATGCGCGGCCAGGCGGCCGCCCAGGCCAAACGCCAGATCAATGCCGCGGTGACCAAGGCTACCGACGACAACCTGAAGACCCTGCTCGGCACGACCGCGCCTGCAGCGCCCAAGGCCAAACCGAAACGACGCAGTTGAAACCGGCCTGCGCCACAACCCGGCTGCCAGGCGACCCGAAGTCGCCGCGCAGCGTGAAATGCCTGACGTGGAATGACAGTGACCCGGCAGGTTTCCCTGGCACACCGCGTAACGGCTGGTCTGCGCAGGGGGTTTCATACGGCGGCGTCTCGTCGCATCCACGACAGGAAGACCATGAGAAGAAATAACGCAGCCACCGCCCTGAACCCCTCGCTGACCTTGCTGGAACCGTTCCGCGCAGCCATGGAGTTGACCTTTCTCCAGTTCACAGCGCCCCCCAAGGCGCTGCCCGGCGACGGGCATCCCGTGGTGATCTTCCCGGGCCTCGGGGCCGACGGCACGTCGGTGTCGATCCTGCGAGCCCACTGCCAGGACCTCGGCTACGAGGCGTTCGACTGGGGGCAGGGGTTCAACACCGGGCCGCGGGGCGAGCTCGGTGCCTGGCTCGAAGCGCTGGCGGATGAGGTTTCCCGGCAACTCGAGAAACACGATAAACCGGCGACGCTCATCGGCTGGAGCCTTGGCGGCCTGTACGCACGGGAGCTTGGCAAGCTGCTCGCCCCAAAGCTGCGGCAGGTGATCACGATCGCCACGCCGTTCAATGGCAGCGCAGACGACATCAGCGCGAGCTGGATATCCAGCCTTCTCGGCGGCGGTGCCGCCAGCATCGATCCGCTGTGGATCGAACGCCTGCGCATGCCGCCACCCATCCGCACGACGTCCATCTACAGCCGATCCGATGGCGTGGTCGCATGGGAAACCTGCCGCCACGACGAGGGCTCCAGGCTGGTCGAGGACATCGAGGTCGACGGCAGCCACATGGGCATGGGCTGGAACCGGGAGGTGCTGAACATCGTCGCCGACCGACTCGGCCAGCATGCCGGCCCTTGGCGCCCCTACGGCGGCCCGACCTGAACGCCCAAACCTCACCCGGTCGATGACGACCCTCAACCACTCGGCGCAAACCCATGAAAAAGACTGATCCCAAATCGGTGGCTGCCCTTACGCAGCCGCTCCCGGCACGCGACCCCGGTGCCGCCGACGCGTTGGCGGAACAAGCCTCCGCGGTCGAGGCCCTCGTCGCGTCGATGCCGTACAACGCCAGCAAGAGCAAGGAGTTCGGGCGGGACAACGCGATCGCGCCACCGGCCGGGCAGACGCTGGCGCCGACATCCGCCCTGGCATCGGCCAGCACCCTCAGCGAAGCCAATCTTTCGGCCAAGACCGGCGGCAGCGCAGCCTCGCTCGATCGGGCGCGCGTCGACTCCGCCGGAGAGGTGCTGACCACCAATCAGGGCGTCGCCGTCGGTGACAACCAGAATTCGCTGAAAGCCGGTCTGCGCGGGCCGAGCCTGCTGGAAGACTTCATCCTGCGCGAGAAGATCACCCACTTCGACCACGAGCGCATTCCGGAGCGCATCGTTCATGCGCGCGGATCGGCCGCCCACGGCTACTTCGAAGCCTACCAGCCGCTGACCGACCTCACCCGTGCGGCACCGTTTCAGGAGGCGGGCAAGATCACGCCGGTCTTCGTGCGCTTTTCCACCGTCGCCGGCGAACGGGGCTCGGTGGATACGGCGCGTGACGTGCGTGGCTTCGCGGTCAAGTTCTACACCGACGAGGGCAACTGGGATCTGGTGGGCAACAACATCCCGGTCTTCTTCATCCAGGATGCGATGAAGTTCCCGGACCTGATCCACGCCGTCAAACCCGAACCGCACAACGGCTTGCCGCAGGCGGCGTCGGCCCACGACACCTTCTGGGATTTTGCCTCGCTGATGCCGGAAACCACCCACACGCTGATGTGGGTGATGTCCGACCGTGGCATTCCGCGCAGCTATCGGATGATGCAGGGCTTCGGCGTGCACACCTTCCGGCTGGTCAATGCGGCGGGCGAGTCGCACTTCGTCAAGTTCCACTGGACGCCCAAGCTGGGCACCCATTCACTGGTCTGGGACGAGGCGGTCAAGATCGCCGGCGCCGATTCCGACTTCCATCGCCGCGACCTGTGGGGCGCCATCGAAGCCGGTGAGTACCCGGAATGGGAGCTCGGCCTGCAGATCTTCACCGAAGATGAGGCCGAAGCCTTCAGCTTCGACGTTCTTGACGCCACCAAGCTGATCCCCGAAGAACTGGTGCCGGTAACGCCGATCGGCCGCATGGTGCTCAACCGCAACCCGGACAACTTCTTTGCCGAAACCGAGCAGGTCGCCTTCTGTACCGCGCACGTGGTGCCGGGCATCGACTTCAGCAACGATCCGCTGCTGGCGGGCCGCATCCACTCCTATGTCGACACCCAGATCACCCGGCTGGGTGGGGCAAACTTCCACGAGATCCCGATCAACGCGCCGCTGGCGCCGGTCCACAACAACCAGCGCGATGGCCTGCACCGTCAGGCCATCCCCAGGGGCCGCGTTGCCTACGAGCCCAACTCGCTCGGCGGCGGCTGCCCGTTTCAGGCCGGTGCGGCCGGTTTCGTGTCTTTCCCGGAGCCGCTTGCCGGCGACAAACTGCGCGGCAAGCCGGAGAAGTTTGCCGACCACTACACCCAGGCCACCCTTTTCTATGAAAGTCAGACCGAGGTCGAAAAGGCGCACATCGTCGGCGCCTTCCGCTTCGAACTGAGCAAGCTCACCGTGCCGGCGATCCGGCAACGCATGCTGGCCTCGCTGGTGAACGTGTCCGCCGACATGGCCGCGAAAATCGCCGCAGGACTTGGCATGAACGTGCCCGAGGCGATGCCGCTGGCGCTGGCGAAATCCACCGCCCCCGAAGTCGTCACGTCGCCGGCATTGTCCCTGACGGCCTTGCCCGGCGACGGCGGTATCCGTACCCGCAAGGTGGCGATCCTGGCCGCCGATGGCGTGCACGGTGCTTCCATCGTCGCCGTTCGGGCTGCGCTGACCGCCGCCGGCGCCGTCGCGTGCATTGTCGCGCCCCGCCTTGGTCCGGTCAGAACCGCCGACGGCGAGTCGGTGGAGGCGACCGGTACGCTGGAAAATTCACCGCCGGTACTGTTCGACTCGCTCGTCCTGCCCGACGGAAGCGACGGGGTAGGGCTGCTGGCCGGATACGGGCAGACGCTGGAGTTCGTGACCAACCAGTATCGCCACGGCAAGACCATCCTGGCCGTCGGCGCCTCAAAGGCCATCCTCGACGAAGCGGGCATCTCAACCCAGCTGCCCTCGGGCGGTCCTGATCCCGGCGTTCTGCTGTCCAGCGTCGAGGCGATCGACAAGGGCACGGCAGCCTTCATCGCCGCTGCAGGCAAGCACCGGCACCCCGCACGCGAGACGGACCCTCCGCGGATCTGAACTGATCCCGATCATCACGCCGCGGCGATGTCTATCCGAATCGCCGCGGATTGCGTTGACGGCCCCGTTCGTCAAAAGACCCCGCCGCTCATCTTCGACCGGCGGGTGCGGGGTGTCGTGACTGCGTTTCCGGGCAAGCGGCGCCGGCGCCTGATCCGCTCGCGCGCGAGCAACTGGATGAAACTCTCCACCACGGCCTTTGCGCGCCAGAAAGCCATCGACCAGCCTACGCGCTGCTTGACGCGGCGAACACCGGCTTGCGTCAGGTCTGGTCCCCGCTGCCGGCAGGGGGCGACAGATACCTTCTTGCGCCCGCCGCCGAGCGCACCTACTGCGACGCTCAACAGAATCGGGTTCAGGCCAAGGTGAAACGCCGGTCGAACCCGGCCCTCCCAACGCAACTCCGGGTGGAGGGTTCGTCCAGGGCTGGCCCGCCTCGTCGCCACGGGGAACACGCCCGTGAAGTGAGCTGCAGCCGGGTGCCAGTCGGAGCGTGCGGGTGTTGGGATGCATGTGGCGGATTCGCTGCGGCCACCTCAGGTTTCATTTATCAGTCTCCACCAATGCCGCCTCCGGTGATGTGCAAACCCGTTGACTTTGATCAAACTAAACGTATGATTAAAACGTCTGTTTGATTTTGCTCCGTCAGCCATCTTTCGAGGCCACGCCCATGCGCGACGATTCCGCCAAGACTTCGCCCGATACCCGCAGCCGCATTCTCGATGCGGCCGAGGTGCTGTTCATGGAGCATGGCTTCGACGGAACGTCGATGCGCATGATCACCGGCAGCGCCGGAGTCAATCTGGCCGCGGTGAATTACCACTTCGGCACCAAGGAGCTGCTGATCCAGGGGGTCTTCCGCCGCCGGCTGACCGATCTCAACAACGCCCGTGTGGCGGTGCTGGATCGGATGGAGGCCGAGGCGGGCGGGGCGCCGCTCAAGCCGAGCCGCATCGTCGATGCCTTCTTCGGCACCGCGCTGCGGATGGCGGCCGATGTGGAGGGCGGCGGGCATACCTTCATGTGCCTGCTCGGCCGCACCTACACCGAGCCCAACGAGTTCGTGCGCAAGTTTCTGGCCGAGGAGTACGCCGAGTGCGTCGAGCGTTTCCTGTCGGCGCTGTACCGGGCGCTGCCCGAGGTGGAGCGCAAGGAGATCCTGTGGCGCTTCCATTTCATGATGGGCGCCATGTCCTACGCCATTGCCGGCACCGACGCGCTGCAACTTGTCACCGGCAAATTCGATGATGAACACCCGTCGCGCCTGGCGCCTCGGTTGATGAGTTTTCTGCTGGGCGGCCTGCGGGCGCCGCTGGCAGATTTTGGTTCGAACCCATAAAGAAACGGATGTGGGCCGCGAACGACGGCACCGCACGCGAGGAGACATCTCATGGCTTACTGGTTTCTGGTTTCCCTCCCTCCCCTGGTGGTCGCGCTCGCCTACGGGCGAGCGCCTTTTTTTGCCTGGTATGGGGTGGGGCTGGCGTGGATTGCGGCGCTCGGCTGGCTGGCCGCGTGGCCGGTGGCGCTGACTACCGGCGTGGTGGCCGCGGTAGCGGTGATCGGGGCGGTCTTCCTGCTGCCCGCCGTGCGGCGCGGTTTGGTGACGGCGCAGATCTTCAAGCCGTTCCGCAAGGCGCTGCCTTCGATGTCGCAGACCGAGAAGGACGCGCTGGAGGCCGGCACGGTGTGGTGGGAAGGCGAGCTGTTTGCCGGCAAGCCGGACTGGAACCGCCTGCTGGCCTTCCCCAAGCCCACGCTGACGCCCGAGGAGCAGCGCTTTCTCGACGTGGAAACCGATGAGCTGTGCCGCCTCACCAAAGACTGGGAATGCACCCAGCAGCAGGACATGCCGGCCGAAGTCTGGCGTTACATCAAGGAGAAGGGCTTCCTCGGGATGATCATTCCCAAGGAGTTCGGCGGCAAGGGCTTCTCGGCGTACGCCCACTCCCAGGTGGTGACCAAGCTGTCCACCCGCTCGTCGGCGCCGGCCGTGACGGTGATGGTGCCCAACTCCCTCGGCCCGGCCGAGCTGCTGCTGCACTACGGCACGCCGGAGCAGAAGCGCCACTACCTGCCGCGCCTCGCCAGCGGGCAGGACATCCCGGCCTTTGCGCTCACCAGCCCGTGGGCGGGTTCGGATGCGGCGTCGATCCCGGATTCGGGCGTGATCTGCCGCGACATCTACCAGGGGCGCGAGGTGCTGGGGATGCGCGTGAGCTTCGACAAGCGCTACATCACCCTCGCGCCGGTGTGCACGGTGTTCGGGCTGGCTTTCCGCCTGTACGACCCGATGCACCTGCTGGGCGATGAGGAAGACCTGGGCATCACCTGCGCGCTGGTGCCCCACGACCACCCGGGCGTGGATATCGGCCGGCGTCACTTCCCGCTCAACGCGGTGTGGATGAACGGCCCGATCCGCGGCAAGGACGTGTTCATGCCCCTGGAGTTCATCATCGGCGGCCCCAAGATGGCGGGGCAGGGCTGGCGGATGCTGATGGAGTGCCTGGCTGCCGGGCGTTCGATCTCGCTGCCGGGCTCCAACACCGGCATGCTCAAGATGACTGCCCGCGCGGTGGGCGCCTATGCCCGCGTGCGCTACCAGTTCAAGACGGCGGTGGGCAAGTTCGAGGGCGTGGAAGAAGCGCTCACCCGCATCGGCGCCAACGCCTACCTGTGCGACGCCGCGCGGGTGATGACCGCCGGCGCCATCGACCTGGGCGAGAAGCCGTCCGTCGTGTCGGCCATCGTCAAGTACCACGTCACCGAGCGCGCACGGCAATCGGTGAATGACGGCATGGACGTGATCGGCGGCAAGGGCATCTGCCTGGGCCCGCAGAACTTCCTCGGCCGCGCCTACCAGCAGGTGCCGGTGGGCATCACCGTGGAAGGCGCCAACATCCTCACCCGCAGCCTGATCCTCTTCGGCCAGGGCGCGATCCGCTGCCACCCCTATGTGCTGAAGGAAATGGACGCCGCCCGCAGCGGCGATCTGGCCGCCTTCGACGACGCCTTCTGGGGCCACATCGGCTACACCATCAACAACGCCGGCCGGGCGCTGGTGATGGGCATGACAGGCTCGCACTTCGTGTCGGTGCCGGACGGCATCGCGCCGGAGGTGCGCCGTTACTACCAGCAGCTCACCCGCTTCTCTGCCGCCTTCGCCTTCATCGCCGACATCTCAATGGGCACCCTGGGCGGCGCGCTCAAGCGCAAGGAAAAGCTCTCGGCGCGGCTGGGCGACATCCTCTCGCTGATGTACCTGGCGTCCGCCACCCTCAAGCGCTTCGAGGACGAAGGCCGCCAGAGCGCCGATCTGCCGCTGCTCCACTGGGCGATCTGGGACTGCATGTTCAAGATCCAGAACGCCTTCGAGGGCGTGATTGCCAACTTCCCCAACCGCTTCTTTGCGCTGTTGCTGCGTCGGGTGGTGGTCTTCCCCCTCGGCCGGCCCTACGTGGTGCCGTCCGACAAGCTGGGCCATGAAGTGGCGACCCTGCTCATCAACCCGTCCGCAACCCGCGACCGGCTCACCTCCGACGTGCATCTGCCCACCGATCTGGAGGAGCCCGTCGGTGCGCTCGAGGCCGCGCTGCTGGCGACCCTCGCCGCCGAGCCGATCGAGGCCAAGGTCCGCCAGGCGATCAAGCGCGGCGAGTTCAAGCCCGGCCTGCTGGTGAATGGCGGCGTCGATGCGCTGTACGACGCGGCCTTCACCGCCGGCATCATCAGCGGCGAGGAGCATCGCCTGATCCACCGCCGCGGCGAGCTGCGCGACAAGGTGATCCGGGTGGATGACTTCCCCTACGACTTCGGCCTGCGCGACGCGCTCGCCGACATGACCGAACAGCAGAAGCAGGCCGCCTGAGCTCCGCCATGAACCAGCCGATCTACATCATCGACGGGGCGCGCACCCCATTCCTGAAGGCCCGCAACGCGCCTGGGCCGTTTGCGGCGTCGGATCTGGCCACGGCCGCCGGCAGCGCGCTGCTCGCCCGCCAGCGCTTTGCGCCGGACCAACTGGACGAGGTGATCCTCGGCTGCGCCGCGCCGTCGCCCGACGAGGTGAACATCGGCCGCGTGGTGGCCCTGCGCATGGGCTGCGGCATCGACGTGCCGGGCTGGACGGTGATGCGCAACTGCGCGTCGGGCATGCAGGCCATCGATTCGGCCATCGCCAACATCGAGCGGGGGCGCTCGCAGCTGGTGCTGGCGGGCGGTGTGGATGCGCTCTCGCGGGCGCCGCTGCTGTATTCCGACCCGATGGTGCGCTGGTTCGCCGGCTGGATGGGCGCCCGTAGCCTGGGCGAGAAGCTGGCGATGATCCGGCGTTTCAAGCTCGGCTACCTGGCGCCGGTGATCGGCATCATGAAGGGCCTCACCGACCCCATCGTTGGCCAGCTGATGGGCCAGACCGCCGAGAACCTGGCCTTCGAGTTCGGCATCACCCGCGACGACATGGACGCCTTTGCGGTCGAGAGCCACCGCCGCGTAGCCGCCGCCCAGGACGCCGGGCATTTTGGTGAGATCGTGCCGCTCATCGACAAGGACGGCACGGTGTACGGCGCCGACGACGGCCTGCGCCGGGACGCCTCGATGGCCGGCCTCGCCAAGCTCAAGCCCTTCTTCGACAAGAAATACGGCCGCGTCACGCCCGCCAACAGCTCGCAGATCACCGACGGCGCGGCGTGGCTGATCCTCGCCTCTGAAGACGCCGTGCAGCGCCACGGGCTCGAACCCATCGGCCGCATCGTCGACACCGAATGGGCCGGGCTGGAGCCCGAGCGCATGGGCCTCGGCCCGGTGCATGCGGCCTCGCCGATCCTCGTGCGCAACGGCCTCGGGCGCGACGACATCGACCTGTGGGAGATCAACGAAGCCTTTGCCGCCCAGGTGATCGCCTGCCTGCGGGCGTGGCAGAACGACGACTACTGCCGTACGCGCCTGGGCCTGCCCGGCGCGCTGGGCGCCATCGACCCGGCGAAGCTCAACGTGGATGGCGGCGCCGTGGCGCTGGGCCATCCGGTGGGGGCGAGCGGGGCGCGCATCGTGCTGCACCTGCTCCACGCCCTGCGGCGCACGGGCGGCAAGCGGGGGATCGCCAGTATCTGCATCGGCGGCGGTCTGGGTGGCGCAATGCTGGTGGAGGCCCTGTGATGAACCTGACGCACTGGAAACTGGAACGGGACGCCGACGGCATCGCCTGGGCGACCCTCGACGTGGCCGACTCGACCACCAACACCCTCGGCTTTGCGGTGATGACCGAGCTGGGGCAGCTCCTCGACGAGCTCGACCGCCAGCCGCCCACCGCGCTGGTGATCCGCTCGGGCAAGGCCGCGGGCTTCATCGCCGGCGCCAACATCGAGGAATTCACCGCCATCGACTCCGCCGCCGCAGCGCGGGTGCTGGTGGAGCGGGGCTGGAACCTCTTCAACCGCCTGGCCGCCGTGGCTTACCCCACGCTGGCGCTGGTGCGCGGGCATTGCATGGGCGGCGGCTTCGAGCTGGCGCTAGCCTGCCGCTACCGCATCGCGGTGGACGAGCCCGGCACCCGCATGGCGCTGCCCGAAGTGATGCTGGGCATCTACCCGGCCTGGGGAGGCATGCTGCGCCTGCCGCTGCTGATCGGCCCGGCTGCCGCGCTGGATCTGATGCTCACCGGCAAGGGTGTGGATGCCCGCAAGGCGAAGCGCCTGGGCCTGGCCGACGAGGCCGTGCCCGCCCGGGTGATGGACAACGCCGCGCGGATGCTGGTGCTTTCCGGCCGCGAGCCGCGCCGGCTGCCCTTCATGCAGAAGCTGATGAACGGCCCGCTGTCCGGCATCGTGGCCGGCAAGGCGCGCAAGCAGGTGGCCACCAAGGCGCGCCCGGAGCACTACCCGGCGCCCTACGCGATCATCGACATCTGGGCCAATCACGGCGGCAACGCGCTGGCGGTGCCGGCCAACTCGGCCTCGTCGCTGGAGGCGATCTTCCGCTCGCCCACGGCGAAGAACCTGATCCGTGTTTTCTTCTTGCAGGAGCGCATGAAGGGCTTCGGCAAGGGCTCGGACTTTGAGCCCAGGCGCGTCCACGTGGTGGGCGCCGGCGTGATGGGCGGCGACATCGCCACCGAATGCGCGCTCCGCGGGATGATCGTGACGCTGCAGGATCAGTCCGTCGAACGCATCGCCCCGGCCATCGCCCGGGCCGGCAAGCGCATCGAGCGCAAGTTCCGCGGCAAGCCCCGGGAGGCGCGCTTTGCGCTGGATCGCCTGATCCCCGACCCGGCAGGCGCCGGCGTGGCCCAGGCCGATCTCATCATCGAGGCGATCTTCGAGAACCTCGACGCGAAGCGCGCGCTCTTCGTCGACATCGAGAGGCGTGCCCGGCCCGATGCGGTGCTGGCGTCCAACACATCGAGCCTGCGCATCGCCGATATCGCCACCGCGCTGACCGACCCGAGCCGGCTGGTGGGCATCCACTTCTTCAACCCGGTGGCGGTGCTGCCGCTCGTCGAGGTGGTGAAGAGCGCGGTGTCGGCCGACGAACCCTATCGTCGTGCGGCAGCCTTCGTGCGCAAGCTCGACAAGCTGCCGTTGCCGGTGCAGGACGAACCGGGCTTCCTGGTCAACGCAGTGCTCGGGCCCTACATGTATGAGGCGCTGCGCTGTGTGGACGAGGGCATCGCGCCCGAAACCATCGACGCCGCGCTGGTGGCCTACGGCATGCCGATGGGGCCGGTGGAGCTGATGGACACCGTCGGCCTCGACATTGCGGTGGCGGCCGGCAAGACGCTGGCTGGCGCGGATGCGGTGCTGCCGAGGGCGCTGGCCGATCGCGTGGCCGCCGGCCAGCTCGGCAAGAAGAGCGGGCAGGGCTTTTACGCGTGGGTCGATGGCAAGGCTAAGAAGGCCGCCGCGGGTGCTCCGCCGGCCGGGCTCGCCGAGCGGATCGCCGCCCCGCTGCTGGCTGCGGCCCATCGCTGCGTTGAAAATGGCGTGGTCGAGGATGCCGATCTGGCCGACGCCGGCGTTATATTCGGGACCGGCTTTCCGCCTTTTACCGGCGGGCCGATGAATCTGTCCCGCGCCGGCACGGCCGGCTGAACCAATCCGAGGAGCCACCCCATGTGCAATCAACCCACCCAGCTTCCGCCAGACCAGATGCCGGTCCTGCGCGTGATGCCGATGCCGGCCGATCTCAATCCGTCGGGCGACGTGTTTGGCGGCTGGATCATGGCCCAGGTGGACATCGCCGGCGCCGTGCCTGCGATCAAGCGGGCCCGCGGCCGGGTGGCCACCATCGCGGTCAATTCCTTCCTGTTCAAGCAGCCGGTGTCGGTGGGCGACATCGTTAGCTTCTACGCCGAGATCATCAAGGTCGGGCGGAGCTCGATCACCGTCGATGTGGCGGTGTACGCCGAGCGCAACCCGGAGCACCCCATCGTCGTGAAGGTGACCGAAGCCGTGCTCACCTACGTGGCAGTGGACAAGAACGGCCAGAAGCGGGAAATTCCGCCTGAAACGAACGTCTGACCCAGCACTGACATCACCCTTGCCGCGAATCCCCAGCGGATTCGCCCAACCAGAAACGCCCGGGACGTCGCGCAGCCCGAGGCTTGCACACAACGACAGCGCCCACGTGAGGAGACACCATGAAGATGAAAACCATCGCCCGCCTGATCCCCCTGGTTGCCGCCGGTCTTGCCAGTGGCCAGGCAGCCGCCGCCGGCTTCCAGCTGCTCGAGCAGAACGCCAGCGGTATCGGCAATTCGTATGCGGGCTCGGCGGCCGTGGCCGAGAACGCCAGCACGATCTTCTTCAACCCGGCCGGCATGACCCAGCTGAAGGATCGCGAGATTTCGGTCGGCATGTCGGCCGTGCGCCCGACCTTCAAGTTCAGTGACAGAGGGTCGTCGAGCCTTGGCGCGTTCGCTTCGGCAGGTGAGGGCAACGATGCCGGCAGCTGGGCCTTCATCCCCAACGCCTACATGTCGTGGGCGCTGACCAAGAACCTCTACGCCGGCCTCGGCATCGGCGCGCCGTTCGGGCAGGTCACCGAGTACAACGATCCCTGGGTGGGGGCGGCGCAGGCGATCAAGTTCGACATCAAGACGATGAACCTCAATCCCAGCCTGGCTTACCGGATCAACGACAAGATCTCGGTGGGTGGCGGCCTCAACTACCAGAAGATGAAGGTGGAGTACATCCGTCGGGCGGCTGTGGGCCCCGTCACGCCCCTGAACGTCGCGGGAACCTCCGCCACTCTGTCGGCCGACAACGATGCCTGGGGCTGGAACGTGGGCGCCCTGTTCACCCTCAGCCCGACGACCAAGGTCGGCGTGTCCTACCGTTCGTCGATCAAGCACGACCTGAAGGGTGACCTGTCCTTTAGCGGCCCTGCGGCTGGTCGTATTCCGACATTGACGACGGGTGCTGCGGCAGCTGATGTCGAGCTGCCCGAAACCTTCATCCTGAGCGTGGCGCAGACTCTCAACGACAAGTGGGAAATGCTTGGTGACGTGTCCTGGACTGGTTGGAGCAGTATTCCGACGGTGGACATTATGCGTGTTGGTGCCACGACTCCAGCCCAGACTCTCGACACCAAGTTCCGCGACACCTGGCGCTTCGCCCTCGGCGCCAACTACCGCCTCACCGAGCAGGTCAAGCTGAAGTTCGGCGTGGCCTACGACCAGACCCCGGTGCAGAGCGACCAGCATCGCCTGGTCTCCCTGCCCGACAGCAACCGCACCTGGCTCTCGACCGGCGCCCAGATCAAGGTTGCGAAGGATTCGCTGGTCGATCTGGGTGCGGCCTACCTGCGCGTGGGCGAATCCCACATCGACAACGACCAGAGCGGCGCCCTCGGTCGTGGCCGCGTGACCGGTGTGTACGACGCCCGCGTGTGGATTCTCGGCGCCCAGTACTCGATGGCCTTCTGATCTGCCGTACCAACCCGGCGCCGGTATCTCCGGCGCCGGTCTTCATCTGGCCCCTTCATGCCGCGCATTGACTCCGCCCCCGACGCCAAGACCCGCATCCTCGACGCCGCCGAGCGGCTGTTCATGGAAAACGGCTACGCCGCCACCTCGATCCGCATGATCACCGGCGCCGCCGGGGTGCCCGTGGCGCTGGTCAATTACCACTTCGGCACCAAACAGGGGCTGATGGAGGCGGTGTACCAGCGGGCTCTGGGCAGCCGTGGCGGAAGCCGGGTGACCTATCTCGACAAGCTCGAACTGGACGCCGCCGGCAAGCCCATCGCCGTCGATGTGCTGGTGGATGCCTTCCTGTCGTCGGCGCTACGCCTCACCCGCAAGGACAGCATCTCGGGCGAGGTCTTCAAGCAACTGATCGGCCGCGCGTTCTACGAGCCCGGCCCAGGCACCGAGGCCTTCTTTCCGGCTGAATACCGGGAGGCGGTGGATCGCTATCGCCAGGCCTTCATGCGCACGCTGCCCCACCTCTCCCAGGACGACGTGGTGTGGCGCATGTACTTCTTCGTCGGCATCGTCGCCTACGCGATGGCCGGAAAGGATGTGATGCGGATGACCGAAACCTATTCCCTCGCCGATGCCGGTAATCCTGAAGGCATCATGGCCCGCCTGCGACCCTTTGTGGTGGCGGGTTTTCTTGCCCCGGAAGGCTCGCTGCCGACCGCCGTCGGCATCTGACTTTTTTTCTGACTGTTGCATCTAAATTCATGATTGCGCTAAGATTTGAACAGTTGTTCAAATAATTCGCGGGATTCCTGAACCATAAAGCCGGCTCACCCATGGGCCGCATCTGAAGGAGGAGCAAGTGAGCAGACTCATCATTCGCAAGGTGGCCGTGCTGGGTGCCGGCGTCATGGGGGCGCAGATTGCCGCCCACTGCGCCAACGCCAGCGTGCCGGTCATCCTTTTCGACCTGCCGAAGGACGGCGACCCGAACGCCATCGCCAAGAAGGCCGTGGACGGGCTCAAGAAGCTCGATCCGGCGCCCCTCGCCACCCGCGACCGGGCCCAGTTCATCGACGTGGCCAACTACGGTTCGGATCTGGAAAAGCTGCGCGACTGCGACCTCATCATCGAGGCCATCGCCGAGAAGATGGAATGGAAGCTCGACCTCTACGCCAAGGTCGCCCCGTTCATCCGCCCGGACGCGATCTTCGCCTCCAACACCTCGGGCCTGTCGATCAACGCCCTGGCCGAGGGCATGCCGGAAGCCGCCCGCAGCCGCTTCTGCGGCATCCACTTCTTCAACCCGCCGCGCTACATGGCGCTGGTCGAGCTGATCGCCACCCGCGGCACCGACGCCGCCACCCTCGATGCCCTCGAAGCCTGGCTGACCACCCGCCTGGGCAAGAGCATCGTCCGCGCCAAGGACACCCCCAACTTCGTCGCCAACCGCGTGGGCGTGTTCTCGATCCTGGCGGTGATGCACCACACCGCGCGCATGGGCCTCGGGTTCGACGAAGTGGACGCCCTCACCGGCCCGCTCATCGGCCGCCCCAGGAGCGCCACCTACCGCACCGCCGACGTGGTGGGCCTGGACACCATGGCCCACGTCATCGGCACCATGGACGCCACCCTCGCCGACGACCCGTGGCACGCCTACTTCAAGTCGCCCGAGTGGCTCGCCGGCCTGATCGCCAAGGGCGCCCTGGGCCAGAAGACCAAGGGCGGCATCTTCCGCAAGGAAGGCAAGGTCATCAACGTGATCGATCTGGCCTCGGGCGCCTACCGCCCCAGCGCCGGTGAGGTTGCGCCGGAAGTGCTGGCCATCCTCAAGAACCGTAACCCGGCCGAGCGCTTCGCCCAGCTGCGCGCAAGCGCCCACCCGCAGGCCCAGTTCCTGTGGGCGATCTTCCGCGACGTGTTCCACTACTGCGCCTGCCAGCTTGGCGCCATCGCCGACAACGCCCGCGACGTGGATTTCGCCATGCGCTGGGGCTTCGGCTGGCAGCAGGGCCCGTTCGAGACCTGGCAGGCCGCCGGCTGGCAGACCATCGCCAACGCCATCAAGGCCGACATCGAGGCCGGTGTGGCGATGACCAATGCGCCGCTGCCCGCCTGGGTGTTCGACGGCCGCACCGGCGTGCACACGCCGGACGGCTCATGGAGCGCCACCGACGCCGCCCTCAAGCCCCGTTCGACCCTGCCGGTGTATCAGCGCCAGCTCTTCCCCGAGCGCGTGCTCGGCGAGGCCGCGCCGGATGCCGGGGTCACCCTGTGGGAAAACGAAGGCGTGCGCCTGTGGAATCTCCCGGCCAAGGACGCCCGCATCGGCATCATCTCCTTCAAGTCGAAGATGCACGCCGTGGGCGACGAGGTGCTGGACGGTGTGCTCGAAGCCATCGCCCGCGCCGAGCGCGACCTGGACGGCTTGGTGATCTGGCACGAGGCGCCGTTTGCCGTCGGCGCCAACCTGGCGCAGGTGGTCGAAGCCTGCAAGGCCGGCCAGTTCGACCGTCTCGAAAAGACTGTCGCCAAGTTCCAGCAGGCCTCGATGGCCCTCAAGCATTCCGCGGTGCCCACCGTGGCGGCCGTGCAGGGCATGGCGCTGGGCGGTGGCTGTGAGTTCGTGATGCACGCCACCCACCGGGTGCTGGCGCTGGAGAGCTACGTGGGCCTCGTCGAGGCCGGCGTCGGCCTGATCCCCGCGGGCGGCGGCTGCAAGGAGTTCGCGCTGCGGGCGGCCGGTCTCGCCAGCCGGGCGGCGGGCGGCGACGTGTTCCCCTTCATCCAGAACATGTTCCAGACCATCGCCATGGCCAACGTCTCCAAGAGCGCCCTGCAGGCGGTGGAGCTGGGCTTCGCGAAGGAATCCGACGACATCCTCTTCAACGCCAACGAGCTGCTCCACGTGGCCCTGGCCCGCGCCCGGGCGATCGCCGAATCCGGCTACCAGCCGCCGCTGATCCAGCGCGCCGTGCAGGTGGCTGGCCGTAACGGCATCGCCACCTGCGAAATGATGCTCATCAACATGAAGGAGGGCGGCTTCATCTCCGCCTGGGACTACCGCGTCGCCCGTGCGGCCGCCACCGCCCTGTGCGGCGGCGAGGTGGAAACCAACGCGAAGGTGTCGGAGCAATGGATCCTGGACGTGGAGCGCGCGCTCTTCGTGGATCTGCTCAAGACCGAAAAGACCCAGCAGCGCATCGTGCACATGCTGGAAACCGGCAAGCCGCTGCGCAACTGATTGTGATGCGGTGAGGAGATAGGAGGAAGGAGTAAGGAGGCCCTGTTCCGGCTTTGTACGCTGCGATCGTCAGCGCAACCGGGTTGGCATCGGTCTCCTCACTCCTCACGCCTTACTCCTCACTGCCCCTAAGGAGAATTCGATGAAACAGATCCAGGAAGCCTACATCGTTGCCGCCACCCGCACGCCGGTGGCCAAGCGCAACGGGATGTTCCGCAACGTCCGCCCGGACGACATGCTGGCTCACGTGCTGTCGGCGGTGGTCGCCAAGGTGCCGGGGCTCGACGCCACCGAGATCGGCGATGTGGTGGTCGGCTGCGCCATGCCGGAAGCCGAGCAGGGCATGAACGTGGCGCGCATCGGCGTGCTGCTCGCCGGCCTGCCCAACACCGTGCCGGGCATCACCATCAACCGCTTCTGCTCGTCCGGCCTGCAGGCCGTGGCCGACGCCGCTGCGCGCATCCGCCTGGGCGAAGCCGACGTGATGATCGCCGCCGGCACCGAGAGCATGACCGTGATGCCCCAGATCATGGGCAACAAGATCTCCCTCAACCCGGCCATCTTCGCCAAGGACGAAAACCTCGGCATCGCCTTCGGCATGGGTCTCACCGCCGAGAAGGTCGCCCAGCAGTGGGGCATCGACCGTGCCGCCCAGGATGCCTTCGCGGTTCAGTCCAACCAGCGCGCTGCCGCGGCCATCGCCGCCGGTGCCTTCCGTGACGAGATCACGCCCTACACCGTGCGCACCCACGTGCCGGGCGAGGGCGGCACCGTCCGCGTCACCGAGCGCATCTGCGACACCGACGAAGGCCCGCGGGGCGACGCCACCGTCGAGAGCCTCGGCAAGCTCAAGCCGGTGTTCGCGGCGCGTGGTTCGGTGACGGCCGGCAACAGCTCCCAGATGTCCGACGGCGCCGGTGCGGTGCTGCTGATGTCCGAGGCTGCGGTGAAGCGTTACGGCGTCAAGCCCATCGCGCGCTTCTGCAGCTACTCGGTGGCCGGTGTGCCGCCGGAGATCATGGGCATCGGTCCGGTCGAGGCGATCCCCCGCGCCCTCAAGGCGGCCGGCATCCAGCAATCCGATCTCGACTGGATCGAGCTGAACGAAGCCTTCGCGGCCCAGGCCCTGGCGGTGATGAAGCAGCTCGACATGGATCAGTCCAGGATCAACCCCCAGGGCGGCGCCATCGCCCTCGGCCACCCGCTGGGCGCCACCGGGGTGATCCGTGCTGCCACGCTGATGAGCGCCTTCCAGCGCACCTCGGCCCGCTACGGCATGATCTCCATGTGCATCGGCACCGGCATGGGCGCCGCCGGCATCTTCGAGAAGGTGTGACCCGCCTCGTCCCCGGCCGTGGGATCGCGGCCGGGGCGTCTGTTTTCAGATGACCTCGCTTCCCGCAGACCGGGCCGACCCGCGCCCGTCCCTGCTGATCCAGACCAAGCTACGCCCGCCGGCCCCGTCGGCGGGCGTGCTGCTTCGTCCACGCCTGGTGGATGCCCTCTGCGCGCCCGGTCAGCCGCCGGTGCTGCGGGTGTGCGCCTCGCCCGGCGCCGGCAAGACGACCCTGCTCGCCCAGCTGCGCGAGCGCCTCGGAGGCCTGGGCTGGCTGGTGGGCTGGCTCAGCCTCGACCGGGAGGATGACGATTCCGGACTGTTTTTCCCTTATCTCGTTGCGGCCCTGGGGGGCGAAGACGGTGTGGCCCGCGAGGCTGCCCGGCTGCTCGCGCGGGATGCGCTGGCCTCGCCCCGCGCGGTGCTGGCGGCCCTCATCAACGGGCTGGCCCGCTCGCCGGTGCCGGTGGCGCTGATCCTCGACGACGCCGACGCGCTCACCACGCCGCCGCTCCTCGCCGCCCTGCAGACCCTCGTCCGCTACGCGCCGCCGGCCTTCCGGCTGATCCTCGCCGGGCGTGGCGCGCCGGCCTTGCCCTTCGCCACCCTGGCGGCGCGGGGGCAACTGGTCAGCATCGGCGAGCCCGAGCTGCGCTTCGCCGCCGACGAGGCGCGGCACTACTTTGAAGGCTTTGGCGGGCCGCTGGCCGAATCCGCTGTGGCCGACACCGTGTGGCGCACCACCGAGGGCTGGGCCGCCGGCATGTATCTGGTTGCCTTGTCGGTGCGCGGCGCCGACGACGCCGACGCGCTGATGGCCGGCATCCGCCGCCGGGCGGGGGAGGGCGTCGGGGCGTATCTCGCCGAGAACGTCCTCGCCGGGCTCGACCCGGCCCGGGTGGATTTCCTCCTCGCCGCCGGCCCGCTCGACCGCTTCTGCCCGGACCTGTGCGCCGCGGTGAGCGGCCAGCCCGATGCCCGCCGCCAGTTGGACGAGCTCGCCGGCCAGAACCTCTTCGTGAAGCGCCTGGACGACGGCTGGTTCCGCTTCCACGCGTTGTTTGCCGATTACCTGAAAGCCCGCCTCGGGCGGGACGATCCGGTGCGCCTGCGCCACATCCAGCTTGCCGCCGCCCGCTGGTGCGCCGACGCCGGGCTGTGGCAGGAGGCGGTGCGCTACGCCCTGGCCGGCGGTGACGCGCCCCGCGCCGCCGCCTGGGCCGAGGCCTGCGCGATGGGGCTGGTGCAGGCCGGCGACATCCGCACCGTCACCGGCTGGCTGGCCCTGCTGCCGCCGGCGCTGGTGGCCGGCAGCCTGCGCCTGCGGCTGGCCCACGCCTGGGCGCTGGCCTTCGGGCTGCGGCTGGGCGAGGCCCGCGACACCCTGAGCGGCATCGAGGCCGACGTGGCCAGCGGACGCCTGCCGGCCCAGGCCGAGCCGGGCGAGGTGGCCGCGGTGAAGGGCCTGATCGCGGGCCTGTCCGACGAGAGCGAGGCCGCGATGGCCTTCGGCCGGCAGGCGCTCGACGCCGTTGCCCGGGCCGATTCGTGGGTCGCCCAGATGGCTCGCAGCGTGATCCTGTTCGGGCTGCACACGGCGTCGCGCTTCGACGAGGCGACCGATCTGGCGGCCCGCTCGGCGCCGTTGGAGGCGGGCGGCTGCCCGCTCTTTGGCATGGTGTATCGGCTCAGCATGTCCGGGCTGGGCCACGGCATCGCCGGCCGGCTGGGCGAGGCGGCAGCGCTGCTGCGGGAAGCCCTGGCCCGGGCGGTGGCCGAATCCGGTCCTCAGTCGGCGGTGGCCGCGCTGCCCGTCGGCTATCTGGCCGAAATCCTCTACGAGCGGGGCGATCTGCAGGCGCTGGCCGACGTGATGGGCGGCCGTGCCGAGGTGGTGGCCGAGACCTGCCCGCTGGGCTCCTGTGCCCGCTACGCGGTGAGCGCGGCCCGGCTGGCCCTGCTGCGCGGCGACCGGGCCGCCGCGCTGGCCCGGCTCGACGCCGCCGACCAGCTGGGCGAGGCCCGCCGCTGGCTGCGCATGCGGGCGCTGATGCTGGCCGAAGCGGCGCGCATCCTGTGGCGGGGTGGCGACGTTGACGCGCTGCGCCAGCGAGTCGATGCGCTGTGTCCGCTGATGCCGGCCCGGCCACCGCGGCAGGTAAGCAGCCTGATGGAAACCTGGCTTGCCTGGCGCGAGGCGCTGGCAGTGCTGGCCCTGGCGGAGGGGCGCGCTGCCGACGCGGTGACGGCGCTCGACGCGCTGGTGACGGCCTCCGCCGAGGCGGGCTTTCACTACCGGGCCCTGCAGCGGCGCATCCTGCTGGCCGAAGCCCAGGCGCTGGCCGGCCAGCGCCCCCGGGCGGTGGCGGGGTTGGCGGCGCTGCTGCCCCTCGCCGACCAAGCCGGGATGGTGCGCAGCCTGCTCGATGCCGGCTCACTCGTCGAGGCGCTGCTGGCCGAGGCCCGGGCCGGGACCGGCGCCGAGCCGCCCGAAAGGCTGTCGGCCCGGGAGCGCGACATCCTGCAGCTCGTCACCCAGGGCCTGTCCAACAAGGCCATCGCCCGCGCCGCCCAGGTGACGCCCGAAACGGTGAAGTGGCACCTCAGCAACATCTACGCAAAGCTCGGCGCGCGCAGCCGGACCGAGGCCATCCTGCGCGCCGGGCAGGCCGGCCTGCTGCGTCCGCCGGCGGGCTGACGCCCCCGCCAGCCCCCCTTTCGGGGGGGCGATTTCACCCCGCCCTCCGGCTAAGCTGCCGACGCTTCCGTCAGACCATAACAGCCCGAGGAGACAATCGTGCAAACCGATATCCGTGCCGCCGGAGACGCCGCCGCGTCCGCCGACCAGCCCTACGCCTACCCGCTGCTCATCAAGCAGCTCCTGCACACGCCGCTGGCCCACGCGCCCGATCAGGAGATCGTCTATCGCGACGTGTGCCGCCACACCTATCGCGATCTCGGTGCCCGCATCGGCCGCCTGGGCAGCGCCCTCAGCCGGCTCGGCGTGGGCTTTGGCGACACCGTGGCGGTGGCCGACTGGGATTCCCACCGCTACCTCGAGAGCTACTTCGCGATCCCGATGCTGGGCGCCGTGCTGATGACCGTGAACGTGCGCCTGTCGCCCGAGCAGATCGCCTACACCATCGACCACTGCGGCGCCGAGACGCTGCTCATCAACACCGAATTCCTGCCCATCCTCGACGGCATCCGCGACCGCCTGCCCAAGCTCAAGCGCATCGTGCTGCTCTCCGACGAGCCCTGCGACCCGGCCGCCGTTGGCGCCGTGGGCGAGTACGAAGCCCTGCTGGCCGCCGCCGATTCGCAGCACGCGTTTCCGGATTTCGACGAGAACACCCGCGCCACCACCTTCTACACCACCGGCACCACCGGGCTGCCGAAGGGCGTGTTCTTCAGCCATCGCCAGTTGGTCCTCCACACCCTCGGCACCCTCGGCGGGCTGGCCGGCGCGGTGTCGGGCCAGCGTTTCCATCGGGGCGACGTGTACATGCCGATCACCCCGATGTTCCACGTCCACGCCTGGGGCCTGCCCTACGTGGCGACCATGCTGGGCGTGAAGCAGGTCTACCCGGGCCGCTACGTGCCCGACATGCTGCTGCAGCTGCGCCGCACCGAAGGCGTGACCTTCTCCCACTGCGTGCCCACCATCCTGCAGATGCTCCTGCTGGCGCCGGCCGCGAAGGAGATGGACCTGTCGGGCTGGAAGATGGTGATCGGCGGCTCGGCCTTCACCGTGGGCCTCGCGACCCAGGCCGTGGCGCGGGGGATGGACGTGTTCACCGGCTACGGCATGTCCGAAACCTGCCCGATCCTGACCCTCGCCCAGCTCAAGCCCGCCGACCTGGAACTGCCGCCCGAGCAGACCGTGCCGAACCGCTGCCGTACCGGTCTGCCGATTCCGCTTGTGAACCTGCGCATCGTCGACGGTAACCTGGACGACGTGGCCCATGACGACCAGGCCCAGGGCGAGGTGGTCGTGCGCGCCCCGTGGCTCACCCAGGGCTACCTGAAGGACGCCGACGCCACCGCCCACCTGTGGCGCGGCGGCTGGCTGCACACCCAGGACATCGGCCGCATCGCGCCGAGCGGTTCGCTGCAGATCACCGACCGCATCAAGGACGTCATCAAGTCGGGCGGCGAGTGGATCTCGTCGCTGGAGATCGAGACCCTGATCTCCCAGCACCCGGCGGTGGCCGAGGTGGCGGTGCTGGGCGTGCCCGACGCCCGCTGGGGCGAGCGCCCGCTGCCGGTGGTGGTGCCCAAGGCCGGCGCCGAAGGTCTGACGGCGGACGACATCATCGCTCACCTGCGTACCTTTGCCGACGCAGGGCGGATTTCCCGCTTCGCCGTGCCGGATCAGGTGCGCTTTGCCGACAGCCTCGAGAAGACCAGCGTCGGCAAGATCAACAAGCGCCAGATGCGCGAGCGCTACGCCGCTGGCTGAGCGGATGCAGGCCTGGGCGGCTTTCGTCGTCCGGGCTCAGGGGGCAGAATGGCGCTTGTCGAACCATGAACCTCAGGAACCGCTTTCCATGACTTCTCCCATCCTGCTCGATGTGGCCAACGGCGTCGCGACGCTGACCCTCAACCGGCCGAAGGCGCTCAATGCGTTGTCCTTCGACATGATGCACGCCCTGTCCGACGTGACCGCCCAGCTCGCCCATCGGGACGACCTGCGGGTGGTGGTGATCCAGGGCGCCGGCGACCACTTCATGGCCGGGGGCGATCTCAAGGATTTTGCCGGCCAGCTGCATCTGTCGCCGGAGAGCCGGATCGCCAGCTTCCGGGCGACCATCGAGCAGCACATCAACCGCAGCGTCGAAACCCTGGCCGAGCTGCGCGTGCCGGTGATCGGTCGCGTGCATGGGGCCTGCGCCGGCTTCGGGCTGTCGCTGGCGCTGGGCTGTGACATGGTGGTGGCGGCCGACAACGCGTACTTCACCACCGCCTACGCCAGCATCGCGCTGTCGGGCGACGGCGGGGTGTCGTGGTTCCTGCCGCGCATCGTCGGGCGTCACAAGGCCTTCGAGCTGCTGCTGCTGGCCGACCGCTTCGACGCCACCGAGGCCCAGCGCCTTGGCGTCGCCAACAAGGTCGTGCCGCTGGCCGAACTGGACGACGCGGTGGGCGCGCTGGTGCGTCGCATCCTCAGCGGCCCGCGCGAAACCTATGCCGAGATGAAGCGCCTGCTCAACCAGTCGCCCGACCAGAGCCTCGACACCCAGCTCCAGCTTGAAGCCGAAGCCTTTGCCCGGTGTTCGGCCCGGGGCGACTTCGACGAGGGCATCAACGCCTTCCTGGGCAAGCGCAAGGCCCGCTTCAACGGCTGAGGCGCGTCAGCCGCGCGGCCGGAACTCGCCGCACCAGGCCAGCCCGCTGACGATCGGAAAACGCCAGTGGTGATCCTCGCGGGGTGACTGGGCGCCGGCGAAGGCCGGTGGGTAGCGATGGCAGGTGCCGAGGGTGCTTTCGGCAGTCATGAAGAACCGGCATTGCCGGCAGGCGTCGTCGTTGGGGCGGGTGTCGTCGGGCATGGGGCGGTCAGGGTGAAGGGTGGGGTTCAGCGGCTGAGGCGGTAGGCCAGCAGGCCCAGCCATTCATGGATGGCGTAGGTGCCGGCGTAGGTCGAGTTCATGTTGGGCAGGCGGGGCAGGGGGTCGTCGGCCGGGCCGCGGCGGAAGAAGCCGGTCGGCGCGGGGATCACCGCCAGCCCGGCCGCCTCGAAGGCTTCCACCGAGCGGCGCATGTGGGCGGCGTGGGTCACCAGCACCACCCGCTTCACGCCGTCGGTGTGCAGCAGCGCGGCGCTCATCCGGGCATTGTCGCGGGTGTCCAGCGAGGCGGCTTCCACCCACTTCACGGGCAGCCGGAAATCTTCTTCCAGCGCGGTCTTCATCAGCTCGGCTTCGGGCTGGCTGCCGCTTGGCGCGCCGCCGCTCACCAGCACCGGCAGGCCCGACTGGCGGGCCAGGCGGGCGCCGTAGCGCACCCGTTCGAGGGTGAGGCGATTGACCGTCTGGCCGCCGAATTCCGGCGCGTTGGTGCGCGCGCCGCCGCCCAGAATCACGATCGCCCCCGCGTCGGCCAGTTGCGCCGGCTGCAGCACCGGGATGTCTTCGAGGCCGTCGAGGAGAGCGTCCACCACTGGGGGCATCGTCACCAGCAGGGCCAGGGCGAGGCCGCTCCAGGCCAGCACGCGTCCTGCGCGCGGACGCCAGCGGAGCAGCAGCAGGCCGGCGCAGATCAGGATCAGCGGGGCCAGCGGGGGCATCAGAAGCAGGGCGATCAGCTTTTTGACGAAGAACATGATGAAAAGACGCGCACAGACGAAGAAGTCGCATTGTGGCTGAAGAGGCGCGCGGCTATTATCGCAGCGTCAAATTCATGTCGTACAAGCGCCGGTTTCCAGGGGAACGATCATCGTCAGCCAAAGGTTTCAGTCAAAAGAATGCGGCGCCGCAGCCAGGGAGCCGGGCCGATGATCGATGTAGGTCTGCGGGAGGGTGTCTGGGCGCTGGTCGCCGTGCTCTCCATCTATCTGGCGATCATCCTGTTCCGTCTGGCCCTGCCGGGCAAGGCCGCCAGCACCGCGGAAGCCCCCGGCCGCTCGCCCCAGACGGTGGTGGCCGACGTTGCGGCCATGCCGGCGCCCGCCCCGATGGCGCCGCACAACCCGCTCGAAGTGCCCCAGGAGACCCTCAACGAACTCGAGATCCAGCAGCTGCGTCGGGATGTGGCCCAGCTGCGCACCGAACAGGATTTCCTGCGCAGCGAACTGGTGGCCCTGCGCCTTGATCTCAATGAAATGCAGTTGGCCCATGATCGGGCCCAGGCCCAGCCGCAAGCCCAGTATGTGCGGCCGGAGTCGCCGCAGCACTCCGAGGCCATGCTGCTGGCCGGGCGCGGCATTCCCGCAAGCCAGATTGCGGAGCACTGTGGAATCTCGGTGGCAGAAGCCGAACTGGTCTGCGCGCTGGCGCGGGCCGAGGGGGGAGCATGACGGACAGACCGGATGTGCCGGACGATGACGAGGACGAAGATCCCCGCCGGCAGCTGTGGGTACGCGCGGGCGTCGCAGGGGGGCTGATTGCCGTACTCCTGGGCGGCCTGGCGGTTTTTGATCACCTATCCCGGCCGCCTCAGCCCGAGGCGGTGGTGGTGCCCACCAAGCCGATCGCGCCGGCCCAGGTGACGCCACTGCCCGAGCCCGGCCGCGATGCCCCGCCCGACGTGGTGCGCGCCGCGGCGCCGACCGAACCCGAACCACAGCCGCCCGTCGAGGGCAGTTCGACACCGCCGCCGCTGCCCACCGGTGACAAGGGCGACAGGCTCGTCGAACGTACCCGAAAGCCGGTCGAGGAGACCCGTCCGATGCTGCGGCCGGGTTCCCAGAGCGTGGTGGCTGCGCCAGCTGCCGAGCCGGCCCGCAAGCGTGACGCGGCGCCTGCCGCAGTGGCCCCGGCGGTTGCGCCCGTGGCGCAGGCAACGCAGCCCCGTGGGGTGGCCGTGCCTTCTGCCGCCCCTTCGACGGCTACCCCCGCATCGGCACCGGCAACTGTACCGGCCGCGGTTGCAGCTCCCGCAGCGGTGCCCGCGCCTGTGGCGGCGGCAGTCAAGGCGCCCGTCGCGAGCGAAGCCCAGGGCGGCTACGCGGTCCAGGTGGGGGTGTTCGGGACGGCGGCTCAGGCCGAGGCGCTGCGTTCCCGGTTGTCGGCGGCGGGCATCCCGGCCCAGCTCGAAACCCGGGTGGTGGTGGGGCCTTTCAACGATCGGCGTGACGCCGTCGCGGCCCAGAACCGCCTGCAGGACAAGGGCTTTTCCGCTGGCGAGCTGATCCCCTTCCGGCGCTGAACCTGTCCTCCGTGATCCCGAGCGGCGGGCCGTGTGGTCCGCCGCTTGCCGTTTACGGCGCCGGTTTCAGGCGCTGACGATGGCGAGCGCGTGCCCCGTGCGGCAGTGCAGGGCGAGCTGCCTGTCGCTGCCCGGGCGGGCGGCCCAGACGGCGGCGTCGTCGCCCAGGGTGCGGGCGATCTCGTAGCCGCGCTGCTTGAGCCACGACGGGTCGATGTGTTCGGCGACCAGCCTGGGGGCTTCGGGCTGGCGGGGGGAGGCGAGGATGAGGCGGTAGATTCCCATGGCGAGGACCTCGAGGGTTCGACGATGGGGCAAATCTAGCGGCGAAACATGACGGTTTGAGGTGGCTGGCCGTTCAGGATGCGGCCGGCGCCCCGGTGTTGCCGTGGCTCACGCGGGAGGGGCGGAAATCCCGCAAGAGGCGGGTGGCGGCTTCTGCATCCACCGGCCGGGAGAAGTAGAAGCCCTGCATCTCGTCGCAGCCCATGCCGTCGAGGGTCTGCATCTGTTCGCCGCGCTCGACGCCTTCGGCGGCCAGGCGGATGTCGAAACCCTGGGCGATGCCGGCGATGGCGCTGATGATGGGGTGGTTGCCGTGGCCGTTCATGTCCCGCACGAAGCTGCGGTCGATCTTCAGGCGGGTGACGCCGAAGCGCTGCAGGCTCACGAGGGACGAATAGCCGGTACCGAAATCGTGGATCGACACGCCGACGCCCAGTTCGCGCAGGTTTTGCAGGCGCGGGGCGACGCGCTCGGTGTTTTCGAGGAGCAGGCTCTCGGCGATCTCGAGCTCCAGGCTGCCAGCGGCGAGACCGTTGCGCGACAGGGTGCGGGAGATGGTGTCGGAGAGGTCGGACTGGTCGAAATCCCGCGACGACAGGTTGGCGGTGAGGCGCAGGTCGGGAAACTGGCGGCGCCACACGGCCAGCTGGGCACAGCCGGTTTCGAGCACCCAGCGGCTGATGTCGTGGATGATCCCGGCTTCTTCGGCAAAGTGGATGAAGCGCGACGGCGCGACGATCCCGTGGGACGGATGGCGCCAGCGCACGAGGGCTTCCATGCCGGTGATGCGGTCCTGCGATAGGCTGACCAGCGGCTGGTAGTGCAGCTCGAATTCGTTGCGGCTGATGGCCTGGCGCAATTCCTTTTCGAGGGACACCCGCGTGCGGTAGCTGGCGTGCATGTCCGGCGAAAAGAAACTGTAGGCGTTGCGGCCGTCGCCCTTGACCTGGTGCATCGCCACGCTGGCGTGCTGGACCAGATCCTCGGCGGTGTCGCCGTCTTCGGGGTGCAGGGCGATGCCCATGCTGATGGTGATGAGCACCTCGCCCTCGCTCAAGGGGAAGGGCTTGCGGAAGGCGAGCAGCACCTTCTCGGCGATGGCGCGGGCGTCTTCCTGGTCGTTTATGTCGGGCAGCAGCACCACGAACTCGTCGCTGCGGTGGCGGGTGAGGGTGTCGCCCCGGCGCAGGCACTGCTTGAGGCGCAGGGCCACCGAGCGGAGCAGGGCGTCGCCTTCGCCCTGGCCGTGGGTTTCATTGACCTGCTTGAAGCGGTCCATGTCGATGAACATGACCGCGATGAGCCCCTTGCGGCGCTTGGCCTGGGTGATCGCCAGGTTGAGGCGATCCTGGAAGAGCTCGTTGTTGGGCAGCTGGGTGAGCGGGTCGTGGTAGGTCTGGTAGCGCGGCGTCGCTTCGATGGTGCGCAGCGCCGGCAGGCTGCGGGCGGCGCCGTAGGTGCCGGCGTAATGGGACGGCGAGCGCGATTCGACGCTGTTGTAGATGCCCATCGCGTTGAGCACGACGGCCACCGGCCCGGTGTCGTCGCCGTCGGCCCCATAGGGGTTGCGGGCGAGGCGCAGCTCGATGTTGATCGTGGCGCGGGGGCCGGTGCGCCGCTCGTTGAACGCATAGCGGGCCCGTTCGAGATCCTCGGGGTGGACGATCTCGGAGAAGTGCTTGCCGATCAGGGCGTTGCGAGGATGGCCGAGCAGCGACTCGATGCGCAGGTTGAGGTAATTGAAGCGGCCTTCGGCGTCGAGGGTGTAGATCAGGTCGAGGGAGTTCTCGACCATGTAGCGGTGCATCTGCTCGGACGACTGGAGGCGCTGCTGGCTGAGCCGGTGGGTGCGCTCGGATTGACGCTTGACGAGGGCGCCCGTCACCGCGCGGCGGATCTGGTCGGCGCCGTAGGGCTTGATGAGGAAGTCGTCGGCGCCGCGGCGCAGGGCGCCGATGGCGGCTTCCATGGATTGCTCGCCGCTGATCATGATGACGGATTCGCGGCGGTCGTTGCTGAGCAGCCAGTCCATCACCGCCAGGCCCGAGGCGTCGGGCAGGCGGAAGTCGAGGATCAGCAGGTCGTAGGAGCGGGTGTTGAGACGAGCGAGTGTCTCGGCGACGGAGCCACAGTCCTCGATCAGCCGGTCGCTGCCCTGCAGGAGGGCGCCAACCGACCGTCGCAGGGACGGCTCATCGTCGACGACTAGGATTCGGGTAAGAGACTCTGCCGACGTTCGCCGGTTCGCCTCTGTCGGGAAGGAAGCTCCTTCCCAGGGGATGACCATTGTGACTCCCGGACATGGCTCTTCTAATTGGCGCGGCAATGATGCATCAAGTCAGTGGGTTGCCGCCAGTGGCATGAAGATCTGGAACACGGTTCCGGAGCCCGGCTGGCTGCGGCACAGGATGGTGCCACCGACCGCGGCAACCAGTTCGCGGACCAGCGGCAGGCCGACTCCGCCACCCGGTTTGTCGCTGTTGCGGGCGCCCGGGTTGAAGAGGGTCTCGATGCGCTCGGGGGCGAGGCCCGGGCCGTTGTCGACAATCCGGATCTCCATGCACTGGCTGCCGTTGGCGTTGATGCCGGCGACGGCCGACACGGTGAGCTTGCCCCCTTCGGGGATCGCCTCGGCGGCGTTCTTGAAGAGGTTGAGGAACACCTGCTTCAGGGCGTCAGGCGGAATCGCGGCAGCGGGCAGGTTGGGCGAGGTGCGCAGCTCGAAGGCGATCCCCTTGCGGGCGAACAGCGCTTCGCCGTAGAGCGCGCGCAGGTCGTGCAGGATCTCGGCGACACCGCTGTGGGCGGGGCCGGACGGGGTCATGGAGGTGAAGTCGCTGGCCTTGCGCACCAGGGCGCCGACGCGGTCGAGTTCTTCGCTGAGCAGGCCGAGCTGTTCCTTTAGGGTCGGGTCTTCGACGCGCTCGTCGATCAGGCCCAGGTAGGTCTTGATGACGGTGAGCGGGTTGCTCGCCTCGTGGGCGATGCGCCGGGCGTGATCCACGTAGCGGCGGGCGATGCTGTCTTCCAGGTCGAGGCGCATCTGCTCTTCGGCGCGGCGCTCGGAGATGCGGTTGGTGGCGGCCTCGGTGACGGAGCGGCGCAGGGCGGGTTCCATGCCGGTGCCCGGCTGCTCGGCGCCGGCGCAGGGGAACACCGCCACGCCGGTCTCGTTGGGGTTCTGCCAGGGCACGCAGAGCAGGCCGTCGCTGTCGAGCCAGCGGGCCAGCTGCCAGTCGGCGGCACACTTGCCGGGGGGGCGCGGGCCGCTCTGGTAGCGGGATTCGGCGTTGTTACGGTAGGCCTCGGCAACGGCGCTGTGCTCATCGCGGGCAGATATCCTGATCTGGTCGAGACCCGGGTGATTGATCGTCGGCGCACCCACAAGGGCGTCGTCGCTGTTGGACTTGACGAACAGCACCGGGGCGTCGAGGCCAAGGAGCAGGCGGGTGGCCACGTCGAAGCTCTGGCGCGCCGTGGCCGCGTCGACGAAGGCGCTGCGGGCAAAGGCGCTGAGCGCGGTGCGGGCGATGCCGCTGTCCATGTTCTCGCGCTCGGATTCGGTGCCCGGGGTGGCCCAGGGCAGGGTGAGCATGGTCGGCTCGACGATGATCTCGAGGCTCTTGACCATCTCCTGCATGCTGCGGGTGGTGTCGGCGAGGACGCTGACCAGCACGCTGCCGTCGATCTTGGTGAGGCGGCTGGCGCCTTCGAGGCTGGCGGCGGACTGGCTGCCGCGGTAGCTGGCGAGCTCTTCGGCGGCGGCGATCACGCGCACCAGCGGGTGGGCGGTATCCACGGCTTCCGGCTCTGCCTGGTGCAGGGCGATGGCGTCGATGATGCCCAGCGGGAAGCCGCAGCGGGCGGCCAGGTCGGCGGAGATCTCGGCGTGGTCTAGACCGTAGCGCTCCCATTCGGCGGCGGACAGGCTGCGCTCGTCGATGGCGTCCGCCAGCACGCGGCCATACTGTTCGCCGTATTCATTGAGCCACAGCAGGCCGAGGTCGTGGAGCAGGCCGGCGGAGCGGGCTTCGTCGGGATGGGGGTAGCCGATCTCGCGAGCCAGATTGACCGCCAACTCGGCCACGAACAGGCTGTGCATCGTGTGATGCCGGTGGGCGCGGGGCGAGATCCGGTGCTGGGGCTGCTGGATCATGTGGCGCAGCGCCCACGCCTGAAGCAGGCCGGCGTCGATCCGGTCGAGGCGCTCGATGAGCACGTCGATGAGGGCAATGGAAAAATCGCTCTTGCTCAGCGGCGCTGTCAAAAGCAACTCGAAAACCATCACTGGATCGAGGATAATGACACGTGCAATATCGTGTCGGGATGCATCGCCAGCCGAAAGTATCCGCAGCAGCGCGGACGCGGTTTCCCACAGCGCTGGCAGACGCGATGTCGGTGCAGCTAGGGGACGTCGCATTTTGGATATTCGGGTGGTTGGCATGAATGAAGCACGTATTTCACAAATTTAGTGCTTTGAATTCTAACCGTACCCCCCCGGCTCTCGCCTGTGACTTATGCTCGCCCGCACCGGCGCTTGCGCTTCCGAGCGTGACCCAGTTCGCGACGTTGTGAAGAGTTTGCGTCGCGGCCCGCCTTTGGCAGCGCGGGATTCAGCCGAACTGCAGGCTGTCCGCGAACGAGAGCGCTTCAAGATGTGCCCGGTTGATGCGTTCCGGCGTGATGTGAAGATCATTGGCAAGGGATGCCAGATTCTTGTCGTCGAAGCTCTCCAGTGCCCGCGCGAGTTTGAGAAAAGGTGCATAAACGCCATCTCCGCCCAGCAGGGCGTCGCAAATCGGGGCCGGAAGGTGCATTTCGTCGAGCGCCGACTGAAGGCTGGCCCCCAGCAGCAGGTGAAGCATCGAGAACGCGCCGGTGATGAACAGGTTGTCGAGTTCGGCTTTCTCGAAGAAGGCCGCGCCGATCTGCTCCATGAAGCGCCCGCGGGCGATCGCGGTCTGCATCAGGGCCGGCGCGGACGGATCGCGGCTGGCCGAGATCAGCAGCACCGACAGCCACTTGTGGAGCTTGTCGTAGCCAAGGATCGACACCGCGTGGCGGAACGACTGGATCTCGCACATCAGCCCGAAACCGGCAGAATTGATGTAACGCAGTAATTTGTATGACAGCGCCACATCCTGTTTTAGGACATTTTCAATTTCCTTGACTTCGGCATTTTTGCGCACCAGATTGAGCAGCCGGACGATCTGGGCGTGGGACGGCGCGAGCTTGCCGTCGGTCTTGACGCCATGCAGGAAGAACCAGCCCGACGCGCCGTCGTAGCCGCCCACGATCGCGTTGCGAAAAGCCGGTACGTCCGGCAGGCCCCAGGCGAGCGCCAGGCCCGGAGGGGCCAGCGGGATGGGCTGCCGCTTGGCGTCGATGATCACGAAGCGCCACGCCACATCAGGCGGGACGATCGTGTCGGGCTGATACCAGGTGAGGTTGAGGCTGATGCCTGCCGCCTGCAGCCTGGGGATCAGCTCGAGCGTGAGCGGGTGGGCGATGGCCTGGGTCGGGATCTCCACCATCGCGTTGGGCGGCGCTTTCCAGCCGAGGAGATCGGGCGTGGGCACCAGCCGGTAGAGGCTCACGAAGACCGGATGGGTCGTCGGCCACACATCTGCCAGCTCCGACAGGGTTTCCACTGCCTGAGCAACGGACGTGGCGTGGACGATCAGCCGGTTGGCGGTGATCTTGTGCTGCTTGTTGATCACCGGTTCGCGGGTGATCAGGACGGCATTGCTCATGGGTGGGGTTCCGGTGCCGGCTCAGCCAGCCTTGGCGTCGTTCGAGAAGCTGAAGGCGTCGGCGTGGAAGGCGTCGGCAGGCAGGCCGCACTGGCGGGTGAGGTCGGCGCGGGCGGTGTCGATCATCGCCGGCGAGCCGCAGGCATAGACCTCGTGCCCGGAGAGATCGGGCAGGTCGGCCATCAGGGCGGCGTGGGCGAGACCGGTGCGGCCGGTCCAGGCGTCCTCCGCCGGGCTGTCGGAGAGCACGGGCACGAAACGGAAGCCCGGGAGCCGTTCTTCCCAGCCTTTGGCGACGTCGAACTGGTAAAGCCCGGCGAGGTTGCGGCTGCCCCAGTAGAGCGTCATCGGGCGCTGGATGCCGGTGGCGATGGCGTATTCGACGATGCTCTTGATCGGCGCGAAGCCGGTGCCGCCCGCGAGCAGCACGATCGGGCGCTGGGAGCTTTCGTCGAGCCGGAAACCGCCCAGCGGGCCTTCGAAGCGCAGGATGTCCTTTTCCTTGAGCTTCTCGAAGACGTGGGTGGTGAAGAAGCCGCCCTGCACATGGCGGATGTGCAGTTCGAGGAAGTCGGCGCCGGTCGGGGCGTTGGCGATGGAGAAGCTGCGGCGCTTGCCGTCGGCGAGCAGGAAGTCGATGTACTGGCCGGCGATGAACTGGAATTTCTCGGTGGCCGGCAGGCGGATCTCGAGGACGATCACGTCATCGGCGGCACGCTCGAGCTTCTGCACGCGGCAGGGCAGTTTCTTGACTTGGATCTCGCCGGCGCGGCTCACCTGGCGCACCTCGAGGGTGAGATCGGAGCGGGGGCGGGCGCAGCACAGCAGGGCCATGCCGGCCTCGCGTTCGGCTTCGGTCAGCGTGCTTTCGCCAAAGCGGCCCAGGTCCAGATCGCCGGAGAGCACCTTGCTCTTGCAAACCCCGCAGGCGCCGTCGCGACAGCTGTAGGGAAGCAGCAGACCGGCAGCAAGGGCGGCTTCGAGAACGGTATCGTCAGCCGAGGCGGGGAATTCGAGTCCGCTGGGCTGGAGGGTGACCTGGAACGACATGATGGGTGGCCGTGAGATAATCGTTAAATGAAACGTCGAAAAATGAAGCAAGTCCTGATCGTCGGCAGTGGCGATGTGGCGCGCCGGATCATCCCGTGGCTGCAAAGCCGCTTTCGCGTGTGCGCCGTGGTGCGCCGCCCTGAAGAACGTGCGGCCCTGCGGGCCCTTGGTGCGACAACCCTGATTGCCGACCTGGACAAGCCGGAAAGCCTTGGAAGGCTGGCCGGCATTGCGGACTACGTCCTGCACTGTGCCCCACCGCCCAATATGGGTAGTGACGATCCGCGCACACGCAGTCTTCTCGCTGCGCTGACGCGTCGCGCGAGTCTACCACGACGGCTCATCTACATAAGTACCACGGGTGTGTATGGCGACTGCGCCGGTGCCTGGCTGGACGAGACCCGTCCGCCGCGTCCGGCCTCGGCCCGGGCGGTCCGGCGCGTTGCAGCCGAATGCCACCTGCGGCGATTTGGCGGGCGTACCGGATGCCGGGTCAGCGTGCTCAGGGCGCCCGGCATTTACGATGGGGCCGAGCGCCTGCCGGTGGCCCGACTTGAAAAGGGCGAGCCGGTGCTGGCGCCCGAGGACGACGTGTTCACCAACCACATCCACGCCGACGACCTGGCGCGCCTGCTGGGGCTGGCGCTGTTCCGCGGTCGGCCCAACCGGGCCTACAACGCGTCGGACGACAGCAGCCTGAAAATGGGCGAGTACTTCGATCTGGTGGCCGATGCCGTCGGCCTGCCGCGCCCGCCGCGCCTGCCCCGGGCCGAACTGGCCGGGCGGCTGTCGCCGCTCACGCTGTCGTTCATGTCCGAGTCAAGGCGCCTGAAGAATGACCGCATCAAGCGGGAACTGCGCGCCCGCCTGATGTATCCGACCGTCGCCGAAGCCCTGCGCACGCGTCGCCTGGCGGTTTCCTGATTTTTCCCTTTCGAGCCCACATCATGCTTTTTCTGAGTATCAAAGCCCTGCACATCATCTTCGTCACCAGCTGGTTCGCCGGTTTGTTCTACCTGCCGCGGCTGTTCGTGAATCACGCCATGGCCACCGACAAGGCCACCCTCGATCGCCTCGCGCTGATGGAGAACAAGCTCTATCGTTTCATGACGCCCCTGGGCATCCTCGCGGTGGCGCTGGGGATGTGGCTGTGGTTCGGCTTTGGCTTTACCGGCGGCTGGCTGCACGTCAAGACGATGCTCGTCACCTTCCTGATCGTCTACCACCTGTATTGCGGCCGGCTGATGCGGGCCTTTGCCGAAGGGCGCAATACGCGCAGCCACGTGTGGTACCGCTTCTTCAACGAGGTGCCGGTGCTGGTGCTGTTCGCCTGCGTCTTCCTCGTCGTGCTGAAGCCCTTCTGATTGACCGAACCTGATTTCCGAACCGGATTGCTGCCTTGAACTTCTTTGCCCCTTGCCCCCGCGGCCTCGAGCCGCTTCTTGCCGATGAACTCCGCGCCATCGGCGCCACCGATCCGAAGGCCGTGCCCGGCGGCGTGCAGTTTTCCGGCGACTGGGCGCTGTGTTACCGCGCCAACCTGGAAAGCCGGATCGCCACCCGCGTGCTGTGGCAGGTCTCGATGGGCCGCTACCGCAACGAAGAGGACGTGTACCGCATCGCCTACGCGCCCACCTGGGCCAAGTGGTTCACGCCGGATGAGACGATCCGCGTGTTCGTCACCGCCCACAAGTCGCCCCTGCGCAGCCTGGAGTTCGTGACGCTGAAGATCAAGGACGCGGTGTGCGACCACTTCCGCACCATTGTCGGACGTCGCCCGGATGTGAACACCCAGACGCCGGACATCCGTGTGCATGCCTTTCTGTCGGCCGATACCGTCACGCTGTATCTGGATACGTCGGGCGAGCCGCTTTACAAGCGGGGCTTCAAGTCGGCGGCCGTCGAGGCGCCGCTGAAGGAAAACCTCGCAGCGGGCATCCTGCGCCTCACCGGCTGGAAGCCGGGCGAGGAGGCCTTGTGCGACCCGATGTGCGGCAGCGGCACTTTCCTCATCGAGGCTGCCCAGATGGCCCTCGACGTGGCGCCGGGCCTGGGCCGGCATTTCGCGTTCGAGCGTTTCAAGCACTTCGAGCGCGACACCTGGCTGCCGATCCGCAAGGCGGCCGACGCCCGCCGGCAGGCGCCGCGTCCGCTGGCGATCTACGGCTCGGACATCGTCGAGGATCAGGTGCGCAAGAGCTTCGTCAATCTGCGCAGCGCGGGGCTGGATGGCTGCGTGGAGCTGGAGCGGATGGATCTGCTCGACCGCAAGGCGCCGGCGGCGAACGGCGTGCTGGTGGCCAACCCGCCCTACGGCGTTCGGCTGTCGGATACGTCGGAACTCGAAGCCTTCTACCCGAAGCTGGGCGATGCCCTGAAGGCCAACTGGAGCGGCTGGCGGGCTTACTTCTTCACCGGCGACCCGTTGCTGCCGAAGGGCGTGCGCCTCAAGGCCAGCAAGCGCACGCCGCTCTTCAACGGCGCCATCGAATGCCGGCTGTTTGAGTATCTGATGGTGGCGGGCTCGGCACGCAAGCCCAAGCCGGAAGGGGAAAGTAACCCGGACTAAAGGCGCCCGGCAGCCGTAGCGAGCGGCCCGAGGTTGCGACGAGAAGCGCAGCCGTACTTGGGTACGGCGAGCATCGCAGTTGCGAGATCGGGTCGTGCAGTAGGCTGACGGGTGTCTTTAGACGATGTCCAGGTTCTGGATGCCTGAGAGCACGTCGCGGTCGCCGCGCTTGCTCTTGAGCTTGATCTGCAGGCGCAGGTCGT
>ERZ650300.47-NODE-47-length-53743-cov-16.713027_pt1 | contig 53743 bp, 53 predicted proteins | sample MGYA00376236_ERZ650300 | MGnify/ENA primary metagenome ERZ650300 (study PRJEB26733, sample SAMN07839303) | wastewater metagenome | biome: urban; feature: wastewater treatment plant; material: waste water | place: USA: North Carolina | collected 2016-04-28 ...
GGTCCACATCGTAGTCGCACTTTTGCAGCAGCTTGGCGATGATGTTTTCCACATCTTCGCCCACATAGCCGGCTTCGGTCAGCGTGGTGGCGTCGGCCATCACAAAAGGCACATCCAGCAGGCGGGCCAGGGTTTGCGCCAGCAAGGTTTTGCCGGAGCCGGTCGGGCCAATCAGCAAGATATTGCTCTTGGCCAGCTCGACATCGCCCGGCGCCAGCTTGGTTTCCAGGCGCTTGTAGTGGTTGTACACCGCCACTGCCAGCGCTTTTTTGGCGCCATCCTGGCCAATCACGTACTGGTCAAGCGTGCCGCGCAGCTGGTGCGGCGTGGGCAGCGGCGCGCGCTTGCCCTCACCCGGCTCGCCAGGGGCGGGCGAGGTGATCTGCTCTTCATGCAGAATGTCGTTGCACAGCTCGACGCATTCGTCGCAGATATATACCTGCGGGCCCTGAATCAGCTTTTTGACTTCATGCTGACTCTTGCCGCAGAACGAGCAGTACAGCAGCTTGTCGCTGGATTTATTGTCAGACATCACTTGATCCGTTAGGCGGCGGCTTGCCGGTTGGGGAGCACTTTGTCCACCAGGCCATAGGCCAGGGCGGCGTCAGCGCTCATGAAATTGTCGCGGTCGGTGTCGCGCTCGATCACCTCCAGCGGCTGGCCGGTGTGATCGGCCAGCATCTTGTTCAGGCGTTCCTTCAGGTACAGGATTTCCTTGGCGTGGATTTCAATGTCCGAGGCCTGGCCCTGATAGCCGCCCAGCGGCTGATGAATCATCACCCGCGAATTGGGCAGCGAGAAGCGCTTGCCCTTGGCGCCGGCCGACAACAGGAAGGCGCCCATGCTGCACGCCTGGCCGATGCACAAGGTGGAGACATCCGGCTTGATGAAATTCATCGTGTCGTAGATCGACATGCCAGCAGTCACCGAGCCGCCCGGCGAATTGATGTACAGCGAGATGTCCTTGTCCGGGTTTTCCGATTCAAGAAACAGCAGCTGCGCCACCACCAGATTGGCCGATTCATCGGTTACCGGCCCGACCAGGAACACGATGCGCTCCTTGAGCAGGCGCGAGTAAATGTCAAAGGCGCGTTCGCCACGACCACTTTGCTCGACAACCATCGGAACGAGGCCCAGATTCTGCGGCCCCGACATATTGTTCAGCCAACCTGGCAGTGTATGCATCAGTTATTCCCCATCAATTCTTCAAACGGAACGGCTTGTTCGTTGACTTTAGCCTGCGACAGCACAAAAGCCACCACATTGTCTTCCAGCACCACCGAGGCCGGGCCGTCCAGGCGTTCCGGGCTGGCGTAGTACCAGTCGATCACTTCCTGCGGGTTTTCGTAGCTTTCAGCCTGCTCGGTGATGAAAGCCTTGACTTGTTCCGGGGTGGCGCTCAGCGAGTGCTTCTCCACCACCTCAGCAAGAATCAGGCCCAGCGACACGCGACGCTTGGCTTGCTCTTCAAACAGTTCGCGCGGCAGCGGCATGTCCTTCATTTGGGCGCCATAGCCGCGCTGCATCATGTCTTCACGAGCTTGTTGCATCAGACGGCCGATTTCCATATCGATCAGCGACTTGGGCAGTTCGATCGGGGTGACGTCCAGCAGGGCCTGCATCACGCCTTCCTTGACGCGGGCTTGCAGGCGGCGCTTGGCTTCGCGGGTGACGTTCTTGCTGATTTCGTCACGCATCTTGGCCACGTCGCCGTCGGCCACGCCCAGGTTCTTGGCAAAATCGGCGTCCACTTCCGGAAGTTGCGGCTCGGCGACATTTTTCAAGGTGATGGCGAACACGGCTTGTTTGCCGGCCACATCTTTACCGTGGTAGTCCTCCGGGAAGTTCAGCGGCACGTCCTTGGTTTCGCCTTCGCTCATGCCGGTCACGCCGGTTTCGAATTCCGGCAGCATCTGGCCTTCTCCCAGCACAAAGGAGTAGTTGTCGGCGCTGCCGCCGGCAAAGGCTTCACCGTCGATGGTGCCCTTGAAGTCGATGGTCACGCGGTCGCCAGCCTGGGCGGCGCGTTCAGCGTGGTTGAAGCGGGTGCGCTGCTTGCGCAGGATGTCGATGGTCTTGTCGATTTCGGCTTCGGTCACATCGCAGGTGGCCTTGGCGATTTCCTGGCCAGACAGATCACCCACGGCGACTTCCGGGTAGACTTCGAACACGGCGGAGAAAGTGAACGACTCGCCGGTGGCGGTTTGGTTGTCAAACGGCTCGAAGCGCGGGTAGCCGGCGATGTCGATTTTTTGTTCCTGGATGGCCTTGGCGAAGCTCTTTTGCACTTCTTCGCCCAGCACGTCTTCACGCACTTGTGCGCCGTAGTTCTGCTCGACGATCTTCAGCGGGGCCTTGCCCGGACGGAAGCCCTGCACCTTGGCGGTGCGCGCCACGCGTTGCAGGCGTTGGGCCACCTGGGCGTCGATGTCGGCCATCGGCAGGGTGATATTCAGGCGGCGTTCCAGTGCGCCAAGCGTTTCGAGCTGAACTTGCATTGTTTGGGTCCTTCGAGGAAAGTGATAAGCGCGCTGCCACGCCAAGACGCCGTCCGGTCTGGACGGCGTCTTGGCGCATGCGTTGTTCTGGTGCGAGAGAAGGGACTCGAACCCTTACACCTTTCGGCGCTGGAACCTAAATCCAGTGCGTCTACCAATTCCGCCACCCTCGCTAAAGGAAGACCGTATACTTCGGCCCGAACGAGCCGGAAACACACGGTTAGCCGTCAAGGATACATGAACCGGCTTTTTGCTGACAAGCCAGCTGTGACAAGGCCGGAACTTGTCGCCCGCGCCACGGTCTGTTGAACACCGCAGCCAACGCGGGATCGTCAGCATGCCAATTGCTTGACGCATCGCGGGTTTTTCAGGCTACACTGCAAGACAAGCGCATTGCGCGCCCTTGCTTACACACAAATACACGGAGAATGTCACCATGTACACCCAGTTGTCTTCAGCCTCTGCCAGTTCGACACTGGCTGCAAGCCGCAACAAGGTCATGCGCAATACCTACTGGCTCTTGGCGCTCAGTCTGCTGCCCACGCTGGTCGGGGCGCTGATCGGCGTGCAGATGAATTTCGGCTTCATGCGCGCCAGCCCGATTGTCTCCAGCCTGCTGATGATGGTGGTGCTGTACGGCATGATGTTCGCCATCGAGAAAAACCGCTACAGCAGCCTGGGTGTCGGCCTGATGCTGGGCTTCACCTTCCTGATGGGCCTGTTGCTTGGCCCCTTGCTGCAAGTGGCGCTGTCGTTGCGCAATGGCGGTCAACTGATTGCCATGGCGGCAGGCACCACCTCGCTGGCCTTTTTTGTGCTGGCCGGCATTGCCAGCACCACCAAGCATGATCTGAGCTTTTTGTCCAAGTTCATCACCGTTGGCGCTGTGGTGCTACTGGCGGCGATGGTTGCCAACATCTTCCTGAAGCTGCCGGCGCTGTATCTGGCCTTGAACGTGGGTTTCATCCTGTTCTCGTCAGCGGTGATCCTGTATCAGATCAAGGAAGTGGTGGATGGTGGTGAAGACAGCTACATCTCGGCCACGCTGACCCTGTATGTCAGTTTGTACAATATCTTCTCCAGCCTGCTGCAACTGCTGATGGCCTTTGGCGGCGACCGCGACTGATCCCACTCGCTGATTCATCGCACCAAGCCCTGAACACGCCCGCCCCGCTTTGCCGGGGCGGGCGTGTTTTCGTCGTGTGCAATCCGGGGTACGCTAAGCGCTGCTCACCAGACTCAGCGAAGCGGATCTAAGAGCCGCTAACAAAACTCAGCGAAGCGATCCTGGCTAGGCGCACGACCGCAGACAGTACGGGCAGTACGGCAAGGTCGTGCACCAACGCAGGAGGGTTTTGTTAGCCGCCCTACACCCGTCGCACGCGTGCATCACCACGTCGGGCCGGTTTCTCAACAAATTGAATTGCGCAAGTTATGACCCCCATCACCTTTGCTTCCTTGCCCTTATCCGCTGCCAGCCTGCTGCTGGACACCGCCATCGCCCACGCCGAGTCGCTGCAACTGCGTGTTTCTGTTGCCGTGGTGGATCACGCCGGCCACCTGTTGGGTTTCAAGCGCATGCCTGGCGCCGCGCTGCACACCATCAACATCGCCCAGGACAAAGCCTATAGCGCCGTCAGCTTTGGCCGCCCCACCGGCGATTGGGAGACACGGCTGGCCGGGCAATCCGACATGCTGCGCCACGGGCTGATGCTGCGCGAGCGCTTTGTCGGCTTTGCCGGCGGCCTGCCAGTGCTGCTGGATGACGCCCGGCTCGGAGCGATAGGCGTGTCTGGCGGCAGCGAGACACAAGACCTTGCCTGTGCCGAGGCCGCACTGGCCGTGCTGGCCACGGCCTGGCGCCGCAACGCTGCTGCATTGCCTGGCTGAATCCAGTACCATGCCGGCTGGCATCGCCAGGCTTAATTGGCGCTGTACCGGAACAGGTCTGCGCTGGATCAACTTTTCCGCAGACCCTGGCGAACTTGCGTGCACTCAGTAAGTCTACTGAGCAGATCATCCACCTATCTGGCAGGATGGCAGGCGCCGCCCGCCCGTGGCAACACGGCGAGGACGGCCGCCAAAGCTGGCTTTTGCCGACGCGCGCGCCATCGGTGCGCGACGGTCTGCTGCTGGCGTTGCGCGCAGTCAACTGAATAATAAAATCAAGCAGATGCGCCTATGCGCATCTGGCAAGATCTGGGGCCATGCCAAGGCATGGCTGGCGCCACGACGGGAGCCACTTATCGCATGAGCGAACGGGATATTGACCAGCAATTGGTCAGCCGGGCGCAGCGGGGAGACAAGCGGGCTTTTGATTTTCTGGTAAACAAATACCAGCGCCGGCTGGCGCGTCTGTTGTCGCGGTTCATCCGCGACCCGGCGGAAATCGAAGATGTCACCCAGGAAGCCTTCATCAAGGCGTATCGCGCCTTGCCAAGCTTTCGCGGAGACAGCGCGTTTTATACCTGGCTGTACCGTATCGGCATCAATACGGCAAAAAACTATCTCTCGGCATCGGGCAAGCGCCCGCTGCTGAGTGGGGATTACGAGGATGAAGACGGCGACACGGTGGATCTTTCCGCCCAGGTGCCCGATCTGAACACCCCGGAAACCGAATACATGAACCGGCAAATCGTCGAGACGGTCAATCGCGCCGTCGAGGCGCTGCCGGAAGAGCTGCGCATGGCGATCACCCTGCGCGAAATGGAAGGCATGAGCTACGAAGACATCGCCCTGGCCATGGATTGCCCGATCGGCACCGTGCGCTCGCGGATTTTCCGCGCCCGCGAGGCGATTTCTGCCCAGCTCAAACCGTTGTTGGACACGGCCAAGAACAAAAGGTGGTGAAGCATGAACGAACAATTCTCTGCGCTGGTGGATGGTGAGTTGGACGGCAAAGAGGGTGACGCCCTGCTGGCGCGGCTGAAAGCCGATACCGAGCTGCAGGATGGCTGGGACCACTATCACCTGATTGGCGATGCCATGCGCCAGAACCGTCAACTGGACATCAACATCACCGCCGCCGTGCATGCACGTCTGGCCGACGAGCCCACCGTGCTGGCTCCAGCCGCCCTGCCGCAACCGGCCAGCCGCACCCGCCGCGCTTCACGCTGGGTCAGTCTGGCCCTGGCAGCCAGTGCTGCGCTGGTGGCGGTGATTGTCGGCGTGCAGTCGGACAACCTCAGCGAAGACGCACAACTGGCCAGTGCCGTGCTCAGCACGCCGGCGCCCGAGGCCGTGCAAACGCTGGCCATGGCGCCGGCCGCCCCGGAAGCGCCGGCCAATAACCCGTATATGCAGGCGCATCAAGAGTCGGTGTCTAATCCGTATCTGATGACGGCTTCGTACAGCAGCGAGGGCCGTCGTTGATGCACAGACAGGTTTTGGCATGGACGGCCTGGCTGGCGATGGCGCCAGCCTGGGCGGCTTCGGTATTGCCCGACGGCGAGGCTCAGCAACTGCTCAAGCGCTATGTCGGCGCAGTGCGCCAGCAAAGCTATGCGGGCGTATATCTGCATCAAGTAGGCGGCTCGGTGGAGTCCTACCGGCTGGCGCACAGCCACGAAGGCGGTATCTGGCGGGAAAAGCGCGAATCACTGGACGGCGTGCGCTGGGAGTTGATCCGCCAGGGCAATGAGCTGACTGCCTACGGCGCCGATACCCATGCGCTGGCCGAGGCCAAGCTCTCCACCCAGCGCATGTTTCCGGAACTGCTGCCGGATAATCCTGCCGAGCTGACCACGGTGTACAGCGTACGCCAACTGGAACACGATCGCGTGGCCGGCTACGACTGCAACTGGACAGTTCTGGAGCCGCGTGACAATGCCCGCTATGCGTATCACTTTTGCATCGAAGACAAAACCAGCCTGCCGCTACGCATCAGCGTAATCAACGGCCGGCGCGAAGTGATCGAGCAATTCACCTTCAGCCAGCTCAGCATCGGCCCGGTGCGCGATAAAAACGCGTTTCGCCCCACCTTCGACCAGCAGCATCCGATCATGCCGGCCGGCGGCAATCTGGAGGACGGCCGCGCCGACCGCCCGGAGATCAAAGTCACACCAGCGGGCTTTCGCCTGTTGCGCGATGTGCGCCGCAGCATGAGCGGGCGCAGCCAGCCGGTGCGCCATCTGGTGTATAGCGACGGCCTGGCCAGCTTTTCGGTATTCATCGAGCCGGGCGTGGCAGCTAATCGCTCACGTCTCGCCGGCTATTTTGCCCGAGGCGCCTTGCGCGCCTACAGCCGGCCAGTGGGCGACACGCTGGTGACGGTGGTGGGCGACCTGCCTGACGCCACCATTCAGTCGATTGCCAACTCGGTGCAACTCAAGCCATGATCGAAGCTGAAGCCCGCGTGCTGCGCTGCGACGGTGAGCAAGCCTGGGTGGAGCTGCGCCCGCACACCCCGTGCGGGCACTGCGACCCACAGCGCGGCTGCCGCTCGCTGAGCCTGGCGCGCGCGTTTCACACCGGCCAATCGGCGTTTGCCGTGGCCAACCCTTTGTCCGCGCAAGCGGGCGACTGGGTGGTGGTGGCCGCCCGCGCCGACAGCGTGCGCCACAGCGCGCTGTTGCTGTATGGCGCGCCGCTGGCCGCCCTGCTGGCCGGCGCCTTGCTGGGCGCGCCGCTGGGCGAAGGCTGGTCAATGGCGCTGTCGGGCCTGGGCCTGGCCGCCAGCCTGCTGGCGCTGGCCTGGCACGCCCGCCGCGCCGCCGGCCTGGACGCCCATCGGCCGGTGATTACCCGTTTGCTTTCTCAACCTTCCTCAACTGCTCGGAACGTCTCCTCATGTCAACACGCACGCTCTCCCGGCGACTGGTCAGCCTGACGCTGACTGTGGGCATGTTGCTCAGCGCCGTGGCCCACGCCGCCCGCGATTTACCCGACTTTACCCGCCTGGTGGAAAGCCAGGGCCGCACCGTGGTCAATATCAGCACCACGCAAACGGTCAAGACCGTGGCCGGCCCGTTTGGCGATGACGCCGCCAATGATTTGTTTTCGGAATTCTTCCGCCGCTTTGGCGTGCCCGGCGGCGGCCAGCCGCGCGAGCAACAGCAAAGCTCGCTGGGCTCGGGCTTTTTGATTTCTGCCGACGGCTACATCATGACCAACGCCCATGTGGTGGCCAAGGCCGATGAAATTACCGTCAGCACCACCGACAAGCGCGAATACAAGGCCAAATTGGTCGGCGCCGACACCCGCACCGACGTGGCCGTGCTGAAAATCGACGGCCACAGCCTGCCCACCGTCAGCCTGGGCAACCCGTCCCTGCTCAAGCCAGGCGAATGGGTGGTGGCGATTGGCTCGCCATTTGGTTTTGACAATTCAGTGACTGCCGGCATTGTCTCGGCCAAGGGCCGCCAGCTGCCGGGCGACGCCTATGTACCGTTTATCCAGACCGATGTGGCGGTGAATCCGGGGAATTCCGGCGGGCCGCTGTTCAATCTGGATGGCCAGGTGGTGGGCATCAACTCGCAGATTTACAGCCGCTCCGGCGGCTTTATGGGCATTTCTTTCGCCATCCCGATTGATGTCGCCATGCAGGTGGCCGACCAGCTCAAGGCGCATGGCCGGGTCAGCCGCGCGGTGATTGGCGTCTCGGTGCAAGAGCTCAGCCGCGATCTGGCCGCCTCGTTTGGCCTGAGCCGCCCCAGCGGCGCGCTGATCAACAGCGTGCAGCCCGGCGGCCCGGCCGACAAGGCCGGCCTGAAATCTGGCGACATCGTGCTGCAAGTGGGCGGCAAACCAGTAGAAAACGCCAGCGATATGGCGCGGCTGATCAGCAGCGCACGCCCTGGGCAGCCGCTGGCGCTGGAAATCTGGCGCAACAAGGCCAGCCGCACGCTGACGGTCACCCCGAATGAAATGAGCGAGCAAGCCAGCGAGCGCCAAGGGCGCAACCGCCAGCCGAATGCCGCACCCGCGCTGACCGGGCTGAACATGAGCTTGAGCGAGCTGAGTCCGGCGCAACTGCGCGCCCTGCGGATTTCCTACGGCCTGATGGTGCAGCGCGTGCAAGGCCTGGCCGCGCGCGCGGGTGTGCAACCTGGCGATGTGATTGTTGGCGTCAACAACAGCACGCTGACCAGCGCCGAGCAGTTCCGCGAGCAGGTGGCCGCCGCCAAAGCCGGCGACACCCTGGCGCTGCGTCTGATTCGTGACGGCAACACGCTGTTTGTTGCCGTGCCGGTGGCCGAAAAATAAACCCATTGCGCCTCACCGCCCGCCATGGCCCGCCCATGGCGGGCCTGTTTTTCTCTGATTGCCGAGCCCGCCATGCACCTGACTTTGTACTTTCGTGAATATTGCAGCCTGTGCCACGCCATGCGCGACGCCCTGCGTCCGTATCAGCAGCAACACGGCTTCACCCTGGAAGTGATCGACGTGGACAACGACCCGGCGCTGGTCGAACGCTTTGACGAACTGGTGCCGGTGTTGATGCATGGCGACACAGAAATCTGCCATTACCATCTGGATGCCGCGCGACTGGATGCAGTGCTGGCCGAAATCGGCTAGAATCGCCGCCATTCAACCATCCATGGCGCCCAGCGCGCCGGGGACGCGTCCAGCCCACGGGCCGGCGCGGCCTTTCTATCCCGACCCGCCATGAAGCATATCCGCAACTTTTCCATTATCGCCCACATCGACCACGGTAAATCGACCCTGGCCGACCGATTCATCCAGTATTGCGGCGGCTTGTCCGACCGCGAGATGGATGCCCAGGTGCTTGACTCGATGGACATCGAGCGCGAGCGCGGCATCACCATCAAGGCGCAGACTGCTGCGCTGCGCTACAAGGCGCGCGATGGCCAGGTGTACAACCTCAACCTGATCGACACCCCCGGCCACGTGGACTTCAGCTACGAAGTCAGCCGCTCGCTGTCCGCCTGCGAAGGCGCGCTGCTGGTGGTGGACGCCTCGCAAGGCGTCGAGGCGCAAACCGTGGCCAACTGCTACACCGCGCTGGATCTGGGCGTGGAAGTGGTGCCGGTGCTGAACAAGATCGACTTGCCGGCCGCCGAACCCGAGCGCGTGTGCGAAGAAATCGAAGACATCATCGGCATCGAAGCCACCGACGCCGTGCGCGCCTCGGCCAAGAGCGGCATCGGCATCGAAGACATCCTAGAAACCGTGGTGCAGAAAATCCCGGCGCCGGAAGGCAATCCGGATGGCCCGCTGAAGGCGCTGATTGTTGACTCGTGGTTTGACAACTACGTCGGCGTGGTGATGCTGGTGCGCGTGGTGGATGGCGTGCTGCGCCCCAAGGACAAGATTTTGTTCATGTCCACCCAGGCTCAGCATCTGTGCGAGCAAGTGGGCGTGTTTACCCCGAAATCCGAATCGCGCACCGAGCTGCGCGCCGGTGAGGTGGGCTTTATCATCGCCGGCATCAAAGAGCTGAAATCCGCCAAGGTGGGCGATACGCTCACCCTGGTGAACAACCCGGCCAGCGAGGCGCTGCCTGGTTTCAAGGAAGCCAAGTCGCAGGTGTTTGCCGGCCTCTACCCGGTGGAAAGCCACGACTACGACGCGCTGCGCGACGCGCTGGAAAAACTCCAGTTGAACGACGCCGCGCTGAACTTTGAGCCGGAAGTCTCGCAAGCGCTGGGCTTTGGCTTTCGCTGCGGCTTTTTGGGCCTGTTGCACCTGGAAATCGTCCAGGAGCGGCTGGAGCGCGAATATGACATGGACCTCATCACCACCGCGCCGACCGTGGTCTACGAAGTGGTGATGAAGGACGGCGAGCAGATCGAGGTGGAAAACCCGTCCAAGCTGCCGGACCTGGGCAAGATTCAGGAAATCCGCGAACCCATCATCACCTCCACCATCCTGGTGCCGCAGGACTATGTGGGCGCGGTGATGACGCTGTGCAACCAAAAGCGCGGCGTGCAGCGCAATATGCAGTACATGGGCCGTCAGGTGATGCTGACCTACGACATGCCGATGAACGAAGTGGTGATGGACTTCTTTGACAAGCTCAAATCCACCAGCCGTGGCTACGCCTCGCTGGATTACGAGTTCAAGGAATTCCAGCCGTCTGATCTGGTCAAACTCGACATCATGGTCAATGGCGAGAAAGTGGACGCCCTGAGCCTGATCGTGCACCGCTCCACCAGCGTGTACCGTGGCCGTGAACTGGCGTCGAAAATGCGCGAGCTGATTCCGCGCCAGATGTTCGACATCGCCGTGCAAGCCACCATCGGCAGCCACATCATTGCCCGGGAAACCATCAAGGCCCTGCGCAAGAACGTGCTGGCCAAGTGCTACGGCGGCGACATCACCCGTAAGAAAAAGCTGCTGGAAAAACAAAAAGCCGGCAAGAAGCGCATGAAGCAGGTGGGCAATGTGGAAATCCCGCAAGCCGCCTTCCTGGCCATCTTGCAGGTCAGCGACAAATAACCGCGCGGGCTCACGCCCGCCCGCGCCGCAACCGTAAGGACACTGATGAACTGGACCGTGATTTTTGCCGTGCTCACCGTGCTCGGCCCGATCCTGATCGCCACCTCGGCGAAAAAACAAGCCGGCGACAAAGACCAGCCCATGGGCGTGCAAGCCGGCTACCTGGCCTTGGTGCTGGGCGGCTTTGGCCTGTTGGCCCAGTGGCTGAGCTTCTCGGCGGTGATGCTGGTGTTCGTGCTGGTGACCGGCGTGATCACCGCCGCCAACCGCTGGCTGCTGGCCCCGCGCCGCGACGGCGGCGCGCTGGAGCCGCATTATGTGGAATACGCCAAGAGCTTTTTCCCCATCATGCTGGCCGTGTTCATGCTGCGCGCCTTTTTGGTCGAGCCGTTTCAAATCCCGTCCTCGTCCATGCGCCCCGGCCTGGTGGTGGGGGATTTCATCCTGGTCAACAAATTCGCCTACGGCGTGCGCACCCCGATCATCAACAATGTGCTGATCCCGGTCGGCCAAGTGCAACACGGCGACGTGGTGGTGTTCAATTTTCCGCCTGACCCGAAAGTGAACTTCATCAAGCGCGTCATCGGCCTGCCCGGCGACACGGTGAGTTATCGCGACAAGCAACTCACCGTCAACGGCAAAGCCCTGCCGCTGCAAGAAGACGGCGCCTACAGCTATGTGGAAACCGGCAAAGGCGCCAGCATGGTGCAAACCCGCCGGCTGAAAGAGCAAACCCCGGACGGCCGGGAATACCATGTGCTGCACGAAGACGGCAAACCCAGCGTGTTCACCCCCGCCGTGGCCGACTTCCCCGGCCGCGAGCACTGCCAGTACGACGAACGCGGCTTTACCTGCAAAGTCCCCGCTGGCCAGTACCTGATGCTGGGCGACAACCGCGACAACAGCCACGACGGCCGCTACTGGGGCTTTGTGGAAGACAAACTGCTGGTGGGCAAGGCGTTTATGGTGTGGATGAATCTGGGCGAATTCGGCCGCATTGGCCACCGGATTCAGTAAGCGCCGCGCAATCAGGCTAAGGCGCCGTCCGCTGTAGCGCGCCAAGCATCACAGAAACACGCATTGCAGAAAACCGGGGCCCCGCTGTCCGCCCTGTATGCGCGCAGTTGGCGCAAGTGCGGGGCGGCCCCGGTTTTCGCGCAAACGCGGACAAACCGCGCCAACACGCCCATGTCCGGCTACAATACCCATTCTTGCCGCCGGCGGCGCAGCCCCCGGCGTTTTCCATTTTTTTGACTCGCACCGCTAAGGCAGACTCAGGCAGTGACTCATCCCCTCAACCTTGACCGGCTGTCGCGCCGGCTGGGCCATGCGTTTCGCCAACCGCAACTGCTGCGCCAGGCGCTGACCCACCGCAGCTACAGCGCCACCAATAACGAACGCTTTGAATTCATTGGCGACAGCATCCTGAACTACACCGTGGCGCGCATGCTCTACGACCGCTTCACCCAGCTCAGCGAAGGCGAACTGTCGCGGCTGCGCGCCAATCTGGTCAACCAGAGCACGCTGGCCGATATCGCCCGCGAGCTGAGCATCGGCGACTGCCTGTTTCTGGGCGAAGGCGAGCTGAAAAGCGGCGGCCACGACCGCGCCTCGATTCTGGCCGATGCGCTGGAAGCGCTGTTCGCCGCCGTCAGCTTTGACGCCGACTTCAACCAGGCCGAAGCCGTGGTGCGCCAGCTCTACCATTCGCGGATCACCGCCATCGACCCGAACAAGCACGCCAAGGACGCCAAAACCCGCCTGCAGGAAGCCCTGCAAGCCAAGCGTTACAGCCTGCCGCGCTACACCATCCTCGACCAGACCGGCGAGGCCCACGAACAATCCTTCCGCGTCTGTTGCGACCTGGCCGAAATCGGCATTTGCACCCAGGGCCAGGGCGGCAGCCGCCGCGCCGCCGAGCAACAAGCCGCAGAACGCGCGCTGGAGGCGCTGGACGCCCAGGCCCGCCACAACGCCCCGCGAAAGAACTGACACCATGCAAGACCACGACCAAGACCAAGAAGCTGGCGACGCCGGCCTGAGCCCCGAACAAATCGACGCCGCGCTGGCCGGCCTGGCGCCCAATGTGCCCGAAGACTACCGCTGCGGCTTTGTCGCCATTGTCGGCCGGCCGAATGTGGGCAAATCCACGCTGATGAACCACCTGATCGGCCAGAAGATCAGCATCACCTCGAAAAAAGCCCAGACCACCCGCCACCGCGTCACCGGCATTCAGACCACCGACAAGGCGCAGTATATTTTTGTCGATACCCCGGGCTTTCAAACCCGCCATCGCAATGCGCTGAACGAGGCGCTGAACCGCAGCGTCAAGGATTCGCTGTCCGATGTGGACTGCGTGCTGTTTGTGCTGGAAGCCGGCCGCCTGTCTGACGCCGACCGCGAGGTGATTGCCCTCTTGCCGGCGCACCGCCCGGTGATTCTGGTGGTGAACAAGGCCGACCGGCTGAAAGACAAAGCCGACATGGCCAATTTTCTGCTCAAGGCCAGCGCCGAATTCAACTTTACCGAAATCGTCTCGGTCAGCGCCAAGCACGGCCACCGGCTGGACACCCTGCTGAAAGTGGTGGAGCCGCACCTGCCGCAAAGCGTGCCGCTCTACCCGGAAGACATGGTCACCGACAAGAACGAGCGCTTTCTGGCCGCCGAGCTGGTGCGGGAAAAACTGTTCCGCTACCTGGGCGAAGAACTGCCCTACTCGATGAACGTGGAAATCGAAAAATTCGAGATCGAAGGCAATCTGCGGCGCATCTACGCCGCCGTGCTGGTGGACAAGCCCGGCCAGAAAGCCATCCTGATTGGCCGCGACGGCGAGCGCATGAAAAAAATCGCCACCGAAGCGCGCACCGATATGGAAAAACTGTTCGACAGCAAGGTGTTTCTGGAAGTCTGGGTCAAGGTCAAGAGCGGCTGGGCCGACGACGTGCGCTTCCTGAAGCAATTTAACCTGGACTGAGCGCCAAACCGCCATGTCCCAGCCTGGCAAGGTGGACCACCAGCCGGCCTTTGTGCTGCACAGCGTGCCGTACAAAGAAACCAGCCTGATTGTCGAACTGTTCACCCGCGACCACGGCCGGGTGTCGGTGGTGGCGCGCGGCGCCCGGCGCCCGCGCGCCGCGCTGCGCGGCCTGCTGCTGCCGTTTCAGCCCTTAAAAGTAGGCTGGTTTGGCAAAACCGAGCTCAAAACCCTGGCCCACGCCGACTGGCAAGGCGCCCTGCCGCAGCTGGGCGGCGTGCCCCTGCTGGCCGGGCTATATCTGAATGAGCTGCTGCTGCGGCTGACCGCCCGCGAAGACCCGCACAGCGAACTGTTTGCCGACTACGCCCGCGCCATCCGCGCGCTGGGCCCGCGCGACGGCCAGGGCGAGCCGCTCAGCGCCCAGCTGCGCCGCTTTGAGCTGCGCCTGCTGGCCGAGCTGGGCTACGCGCCCGACCTGCGCTGCACCCAGGACGGCGCGCCGCTGGACGCCGAATGTCGCTATCATTGCCAGTTGCCGGCCGGCGTCAGCGCCCACGCGGACGGCGAGTATTCCGGCGCGGCGCTGCTGGCCTTGGCCGAGGGGGATTTTTCCACCCCGGCCGCCTTGCGCGCCGCGCGCACGCTCACCCGCCAGTGGCTGGACCACTGCCTGGGCGAGCCGCCGCTGGCCACCCGCGCGCTGATGGCGCAACTGGCCGAGCTGGGCGCGCGCGCCAGCCCGCCGCCAGGCGAGGGCGAACAACAGCGCTAAGCGTCGCTCACAAAACCCAGCGAAGCGGTCCTGGCTAGGCATGTGACCGCAGACAGTACGCGTTGTACGGCAAGGTCACACAACAATGCCGGGAGGGTTTTTTAGTGGCACTCAGAGTCGCTCACAAAACCCAGCGAAGCGATCCTGGCTAGGCGTGTGACCGCAGACAGTACAACAAGTACGGCAAGGTCACACAACAACGCCAGGAGGGTTTTGTGAGCGACGCTAATCAGCACATCTTATTCGGGCGGCCCACCGCCCACACCCCACCGTGGAGGACATCATGATTCTGTTGGGCGTCAATATCGACCACGTCGCCACCCTGCGCAATGCCCGTGGCGTCAACTACCCCAGCCCGCTGGAAGCCGCCCTGGTGGCGGAAACCGCCGGCGCCGACCTGATCACCCTGCATCTGCGCGAAGACCGCCGCCACATCAAGGACGAAGACGTGCGCCTGATGCGCCGCGCGCTGAAAACCCGCATGAACCTGGAAATGGCGCTCACCCCGGAAATGCTCGACCACGCCCTGGCCATCCGCCCGGACGACGTCTGCCTGGTGCCAGAAAAGCGCGAAGAGCTGACCACCGAAGGCGGCCTGGACGTCGAGCGCTATTTTGACCAAGTGCGCGACTACACCCGCCAGCTCAGCGCCGCCGGCATTCGCGTGTCGCTGTTTATCGACCCGACGGAAACCTCGCTCAGCGCCGCCGTGGAAGCCGGCGCGCCGGTGGTGGAGCTGCACACCGGCCGTTACGCCGACGCCATCGGCCAGGCCGCCCGGCAAAGCGAGCTGGCGCGCATCCGCGACGCGGCGGAAATCGGCGTGTACAAGGGCCTGGTGGTCAACGCCGGCCACGGCCTGAACTACCACAATGTGCAGCCGGTGGCGGCCATTGCCGAAATCCGCGAGCTGAACATCGGCCACGCCATCGTCGCCCAGGCGCTGTTCACCGGCTTTGACCGCGCCGTGCGCGATATGAAGGCGCTGATGGTCGAAGCGCGCCGCACGGCATGATTCTGGGCATCGGCACCGACCTGGTGGACATCGCCCGCATGCGCGCGGCGCTGGACCGCCACGGCGAGCGCTTTGCCCGCCGCATCCTGTCGCCGGCCGAATGGCCGGACTGGCAAGCCAGCGGCGACCCGGCCCGGCTGCTGGCCAAGCGCTTTGCCGCCAAAGAAGCCTTTGCCAAAGCCAGCGGCCAGGGCCTGCGCGCGCCGGTGACGCTGGGCGCGCTGGCGGTCACCCACGACGCGCTGGGCCGGCCGGGCTGGGCATTTGCCGATGAATTGGCCCAATGGCTGACGGCGCGCGGCGTGCAGCGCTGCCACCTGAGCATCAGCGACGAGCGCGCGCAATGCCTGGCCTTTGTGGTGCTGGAAGGCGGACAGATCGACTGAGCCTTGCCGCCCAGACGGCGCGCAGTACCATCAAGCAGCGGGAACAAGAGCACAAGCTCGCCACGGCCCACCAAACAGCAAGGTGGGCCATGCCCGGAATTTGCCGGCATCCCCCCATTCAGGCCATGGCTTAAGCCGGCAAAAAATGCTAGGGTAATGTGCTGCTGCGCCTGTTGTTCCGGCGACCGGCAGACCGATCCGCATCCTGATGCACCCGAAGCAACCCAAAGCCTTGATCACACCCATGACCCAGCCCCGGCACTACGACCTGAACCATACTTCCATCTGGGCCAAACTGCACCAACACCAGCGCGCCACCCGGCATATGCATATGCGCGAGCTGTTTGCCGCCGACCCGCAGCGTTTTCAGCGCTTTTCGCTCAGCCTGGGCCCGCTGCTGATGGATTACTCCAAACACCGCATCACCGAGCGCACGCTGGAGCTGCTGTTCGAGCTGGCCGACGCCGCCCACCTGAAAGACTGGCGTCAGCGCATGCGCGCGGGCGAGGCGATCAATGTCAGCGAAAAACGCGCGGTGCTGCACATGGCCTTGCGCGGCCAGGCCGGCGATGATTTTCAGGTGGACGGCCAGCCGGTGATGGCGCAGGTGCTGGCGGTGCGCGCGCGCATGGCGGCGTTTGCCGAAGAGGTGCGCTCAGGCGCCTGGCTGGGCTTTGACGGCCGGCCGATTCGCGCTGTGGTCAATCTGGGCATTGGCGGCTCGGACCTGGGGCCCTTGCTGGCCTGCCGCGCGCTGCGCCCCTATGCCGCGGCGCAGCTGGACATGCGCTTTGTCGCCAATCTGGACGGCCAGCACCTGGCGCAGGCGCTGGAAGGGCTGGAGCCGGCGACAACCTTGTTTATTGTCGCCTCCAAATCGTTCACCACGCCAGAAACGCTGATGAACGCCGAAGCGGCGCGCGCCTGGCTGCTGGCCGCCGCGCCGGCCGAGGCGGTGGCGCGGCACTTTGTGGCGATTTCCAGCCAGACCGAGCGCGTGCGCGCCTTTGGCATCGACCCGGCCAATATGTTTGAATTTTGGGATTGGGTGGGCGGCCGTTATTCGGTGTGGTCGGCGATTGGCCTGTCGGTGATGCTGTCCATCGGCCCGGCGGCGTTTGAAGATTTTCTGGCTGGCGCGCGGCGCATGGACGCGCATTTTCTCGAAGCGCCATTCGCGCAGAACATCCCGGTGATTCTTGCCCTGCTGGGCGTGTGGTACAACACCTTTTACCGCGCCCACACCCACGCCATCATGCCCTACGACCAAGGCCTGGCGCGGCTGCCGGCGTATTTGCAGCAACTGGACATGGAGTCCAACGGCAAGCGGGTGGGGCGCTATGGCGAAACGCTGGATTTTGACACCGGCCCGGTGATCTGGGGCGAGGTGGGCGTCAACAGCCAGCATGCGTTTTTTCAGCTGCTGCATCAGGGCACCCGGCTGGTGCCGTGTGATTTTATTGTGCCGATGCGCAGCCATTATCCGCTGGACCGCCACCACGAAGCGCTGGTGGCCAACTGCTTTGCCCAGACCGAGGCGCTGATGCGCGGCAAAACCGAAGCCGAGGTGCTGGGCGAGCTGGCCGGGCTGGACGGCGACACGCTGGACATGCTGCTGCCGCAAAAGCTGTTCCCCGGCAACCAGCCGTCCACCACGCTGGCGCTGGACGCCATCACCCCGCACACCCTGGGCATGCTGCTGGCCATGTACGAACACAAGGTGTTTGTGCAAGGGGTAATCTGGGGGATTAATTCGTTTGACCAATGGGGCGTGGAATACGGCAAGCAACTGGCCCGGCAAATCCAGCCCGAGCTGGCCGACGCCAGCGCCGCGCTGGCGCACGACGCCTCGACCAACGCCCTGATTGCCCACTATCGCGCCAGAAAGGCCCAGCCATGACCGACACCCACACCCTGGCCGCCCAATTGGGCGAAGCGCTGCGCCAGCGCGGCCAGCGCATCGCCACCGCTGAATCCTGCACCGGCGGGCTGATTGCCGGCGCGCTCACCACCATTGCCGGCAGCTCGGACTGGTTTGGCTTTGGCTGGGTCAGCTACGCCAACGAAGCCAAGCAGCAAATGCTGGACGTGCGCGCCGAAACGCTGATGGCGCATGGCGCGGTCAGCGGGCAAACCGTGCGAGAGATGGCCGAGGGCGCGCGCCGGCACAGCGGCGCCGACTGGGCCATCGCCGTCAGCGGCATTGCCGGCCCGGGCGGCGGCAGCCGCGACAAGCCAGTGGGCCTGGTGTGGTTTGGCCTGGCCGGCCCGGATGGGGTGAAGGCGTTTTCCGAGGTGTTTGCCGGCGACCGCGATGCCGTGCGCCAGCACACGGTGAACACCGCGCTGACGCAACTGCTGGCGCGGGTCAACGCCAGCACCTTGATCGCCTGACCTGCCCTGCTACAATGCCGGCCTGATTGGACTGCTGCCCAATGGGCCGGTGTTAACAATGTATATCATCTGGATTGGCTGGTTGTATGTGGTGCTGATGTTTGCGCTGGGCCAGCGCACACTGCCGATGACGATATTCGTCCTGATTCTGTTCGGCGCACTTCCAACGTGGCTGCTGCTGTTTGTCGTGCGCCGTCGGCAGGCCATGAAGGCCAATGGCGACATTGCCCCGCGCAAGCCGCGCCGCCCGCGCGGCGGCCAGTCCGAGGACTGAGCGCTTGCCCACACAGGCTATTGAGCAATTTTGCCATTCCGTGCTAAACTTATAAGTTATCTGACCCACCAAAATTGGTAGGCGGGTAAACATTTAAAATCCTCACATTCGCGCCAAAGGGTGTCCCGCTTCGACCGGGATTCTGTGCGTGAATGGCGGTCTAACCCTTTAGGAGTTTTCATGACCACTGCAGTCACCATGCGTCAAATGCTGGAAGCCGGCGTTCACTTCGGCCACCAAACCCGTTTCTGGAACCCGAAGATGAATCAATACATCTTCGGCAGCCGCAACAAGATCCACATCATCAACCTGGAAAAGACCCTGCCGCTGTTCCTGGAAGCCCAGACCTACATCCGTCGTCTGGCCGCCAACAAGGGCACCGTGCTGTTCGTCGGCACCAAGCGTCAGGCTCGTGAAATCGTGCGCGAAGAAGCTTCCCGCGCTGGCGTGCCGTTTGTTGACCACCGCTGGCTGGGTGGCATGCTGACCAACTACAAGACGGTCAAGCAATCCATCAAGCGCCTGGAAGACAAGATGGCTCTGCTGGCCAGCGGCGAAGAAAGCGGCTACTCCAAGAAAGAACTGCTGGACCTGCAACGCGAAGTGGAAAAGCTCGAGCGTTCGCTGGGCGGCATCAAGGACATGAAGGGTCTGCCGGACGCCATCTTCGTGATCGACACCGGCTACCAAAAGGGCGCCGTGGTGGAAGCCAAGAAGCTGGGCATCCCGGTCATCGGCGTGGTGGATACCAACAACTCGCCGGAAGGCATCGACTACGTGATCCCGGGTAACGATGACTCCAGCCGCGCGATCCGTCTGTACGCCCGTGGCATCGCCGACGCCGTGCTGGAAGGCCGTGCTCAGGCTATCCAGGAAATCGTCGCTGCCGCCGCAGCTGCCGAGCCGGTTGCCGCTGAGTAATTCTCGACGGCCTGACCGAAAAGGGGGCGCAAGCCCCCTTTTTCAAATCCATGCTATAGATTGTCATCGGGTCGCCTCATACTCGGCGCGTCCCGTTCAAGCACTTAGGAGCGAAACATGGCGGAAATTACCGCAAAGATGGTGGCTGACCTGCGCGCGGCCACTGGCCTGGGCATGATGGAATGCAAAAAAGCCCTGGTGGAAACCGAAGGCGACGTGAAGGCTGCTGAAGAGCTGCTGCGCATCAAGTCCGGCGCCAAGGCCTCCAAGCTGGCTGGCCGCACCGCCGCTGAAGGCGTGGTGGCTCAGTTCATCTCCGCCGACGGCAAAGTGGGCGCCCTGGTTGAAGTCAACTGCGAAACCGACTTCGTGGGCAAGGACGAAGGCTTTGTGGCCTTCGCCAAGGCCGTTGCTCAAGCCGTGGTGACCGGCAACCCGGCCGACGTCGAAGCCCTGGCCGCCGTGGCCACCGCTGAAGGCCCGACCGTGGAAGAAACCCGCAAGGCGCTGATCGCCAAGCTGGGCGAAAACATGTCCGTGCGTCGTTTCGTGCGTTACGAAACCGCCGGCAAAGTGGCCGCTTACCTGCACGGCGCCAAGATCGGCGTGCTGGTTGACCTGGCTGGCGGCGAAGAGCAAGTGGGCAAGGACGTGGCCATGCACATCGCCGCTTCCAAGCCGATCTGCGTTTCCAAAGAGCAAGTGCCGGCCGAAAACCTGGAAACCGAACGCCGCATCTACACCGAGCAAGCTGCCCAGTCCGGCAAGCCGGCTGACATCGTCGCCAAGATGGTGGAAGGCCGCATCAACAAATACCTGGCTGAAGTCACCCTGCTGGGTCAGCAGTTCGTCAAGAACCCGGACATCACCGTGGAAAAGCTGCTGAAAGACAACCAAGCCGCTGTCAACGCTTTCACCATGTTCGTGGTGGGCGAAGGCATCGAGAAGAAAGTGGAAGACTACGCCGCTGAAGTGGCCGCCGCTGCTGCCGCCATCAAGGGCTGAGCGGAGTTCTTCTCCTGAACAGGAAAGCACCCTGGCGCAGGGTTGCCGGCATCCGCCGGCCGCCCCAAGCGGGTGCTTTTTTGCAACTGTGCCCCGCGCACAGTGGGTTTGGCCGGCGAGATTGCCGGAATTTTTTGCCATGGGCGCAGTCTCCCCGGCCAAGCCAGATTGAATACAGATTGAATCACCCAGAATATCCAGAAGGAAGCGCCATGAGCCAGACCCCGACCCCGATGTATCGACGCATTCTTGTCAAACTGTCCGGTGAGGCCCTGATGGGCGAAGACAGCTACGGCATCAACCGTAAAGTGATCGAACAAATCGTCGGCGAAATCAAGCAAGTGGCCGAGCTGGGCGTGCAAATCGGCGTGGTGATTGGCGGCGGCAATATCTTCCGCGGCATCGCCCCGGCCGCCTCCGGCATGGACCGCGCCACCGCCGACTATATGGGCATGCTGGCCACGGTGATGAACGCCCTGGCGCTGAAAGACGCCATGAGCAAGGCCGGCCTGGTGGCGCGCGTGCAATCGGCGCTGGCCATGCAGCAAGTGGCCGAGCCCTATGTGCGCGGCAAGGCCATGCAATACCTGGAAGAAGGTAAAATCGTGATTTTTGGCGCGGGCACCGGCAACCCCTTCTTCACCACCGACACCGCCGCTGCGCTGCGCGGCATCGAAATGGGCGCCGACGTGATGCTCAAGGCCACCAAGGTGGATGGCGTGTACACCGACGACCCCAAGAAAAACCCGGACGCCGTGCGCTACCAGAGCCTGACCTTTGACGAGGCGATTGCCCGCAATCTGAAGGTGATGGACGCCACCGCCTTTGCCCTGTGCCGTGACCAGCAGTTTGACCTGAAAGTGTTCAGCATCTTCAAACAAGGCGCGCTCAAGCGCGTGGTGCTTGGCGAAGACGAGGGCACTCTCGTACACTGCTGAGTTTATCGCCCGACGGCGCGCATGCCGTCAGCTTGAATCGGCGCGGCGGCGCATGCTGTCCGCCCGCGCCATGCGAACCGAGACAGACCGGAGTTGACAACCATGATCCAAGACGTGAAAAAACAAGCCGAAAGCAAGATGCAAAAAACCCTGGACGCCTTCAAGGCCGACCTGACCAAGGTGCGCACCGGCCGCGCCCACACCGGCCTGCTCGATCACGTGATGGTGGACTACTACGGCAACCCCACCCCGGTGAATCAGGTGGGCAACGTCACCCTGATCGATGCACGCACCATCGGCGTGCAAGTCTGGGAAAAAAACATGGTCGCCAAGGTAGAAAAAGCCATCCGTGATTCCGACCTGGGCCTGAACCCGGCCGCCAATGGCGACGTGATCCGCGTGCCGATGCCGGCGCTGACCGAAGAACGCCGCCGCGACCTGACCAAGGTGGTCAAGGGCGAGGCCGAAAACGCCCGCGTGGCGGTGCGCAATATCCGCCGCGACGCCAACAACGACTGCAAAAACCTGCTGAAAGACAAGTCCATCACCGAGGACGAAGAGCGCCGCGCCCAGGACGACATCCAGAAGCTGACCGACAAATACATCGTCGAAGTGGACAAGGCCCTGGCCGAAAAAGAAAAGGAACTGATGGCCGTCTGACCCTTCGGCCCAGTGCGGCGGCGCAGCATTTTGCGCTGCCGCTTTCCGTCTTTTTTACCCGCAGGATGCCGCCTTGTTTCTCAGCTCCACGCAGACCATTCCCGACGTCGCCTCTGTGCCGCGCCACATCGCCATCATCATGGACGGCAATGGCCGTTGGGCAAAAAAACGCTTTTTGCCGCGTGTGGCTGGCCACAAGCGCGGCGTGGAAGCTGTGCGCAACACGGTGAAATCCTGCGCCGAAATGGGCGTGGAATACCTCACCCTGTTTGCTTTTTCCAGCGAGAACTGGCGTCGGCCGCAAGACGAAGTGTCGTTCTTGATGGAGCTGTTTCTGCAAGTGCTGGAGCGCGAGGTCGAGCGCCTGCACCGCAACAATATCCGCCTGAAAATCATCGGCGCCAGCGAGCGCTTCAACCCCGCCTTGCTGGAGCGGATTGCCCGCGCGGAAGAAAAAACCGCCGCCAACAGCGGCCTGACGCTGACCGTCGCCGCCGATTACGGCGGGCGCTGGGACGTGCTGCAAGCCGTCAAGCGTCTGGCTGTTGAACGCCATGGCGATTTGTCTGGCGTCAGCGAGGCGGATTTGGCCGGGCAACTGTCCATGGCCTACGCCCCCGAGCCGGATTTGTTCATCCGCACCGGCGGCGAGCAACGCATCAGCAACTTCCTGCTCTGGCAACTGGCCTACACCGAGCTGCACTTCACCCAAACGCTGTGGCCGGATTTCGACCGCGCCGCGCTGGATCTGGCGATTGACTCCTATCGCCAGCGCGAACGCCGCTTTGGCCGCACCACCGAACAACTCGACCCGGCCTTGCGCCGGGCGGAATGACCCATTCACCGGCGCCTGTGCCGGTGTCGCTCTGCAAGGCCCGACCATGCTGATTCCCCGCATCATCACTGCCGTATTTCTGGTGGCTTTCATGCTCGGCGGGCTGTTCTACCTGCCCGCCCCCTACTGGCCGGCGTTTGCCGCCGTGATCATCCTGCCCGCGCTGTGGGAATGGACCCGCTTGTTTCATATTACTGGCCTGGCGCAAGTCGGCTATCTGGGCTTTTCTGCCCTGATGATGTACGCCGTGGCCAGCACCGGCCAGATGCCTGGCGCCGGCATGCAAGTGCTGTCGCTGCTGATGTGGCTGGTGGTCGCCCCGCTGTGGCTGTGGCGGCGCTGGAAGCTGGTGGACCGCAACCAGGCCGCCATGCTGGGCTGGCTGCTGCTGATGCCGGCCTGGTTTGCCCTGCTGGCCTGGCGGCCCGGCCCGGAACAAGGCCCGGCCCTGCTGGCGGTGATGGCGCTGGTGTGGATTGCCGACACCGCCGCCTACTTTGCCGGTCGCGCCTTTGGCAAACACAAACTCGCCCCGGCCATCAGTCCCGGCAAAAGCTGGGAAGGTGTGGCCGGCGGCATGCTGGCCACCGGAATTTATACACTGTGGGTGGGTCACAGCGGCGTATTTGATTTTTCTCTGCCGTGGTGGGGCTGGCTGGCCGCTGGCTGGGCGCTCACCGCGGTCAGCGTGGTGGGCGACCTGCTGGAATCCTGGTTCAAGCGCGCCGCTGGCGTCAAAGACAGCAGCCAGCTCTTGCCCGGCCACGGCGGCGTGCTCGACCGCATCGACAGCCTGATCGCCGTGCTGGCGGTCAGCCAGGCTGCCCGTTACCTTGCCACCCAATGGATGTAAGCTGCTGAACATGACCCCGCAAGGCCTGACTATTCTGGGCGCCACCGGCACCATCGGCGTCAACACCCTCGACGTGGTGAGCCGCCACCCACAGCAATTTCGCGTGGTGGCGCTCACCGGCCAATCGCAACTGGACAAGCTGGCCGAGCAATGCCGCCGCTTTGCCCCCCGCTACGCCGTGGTGCTGGACGCCGCCTCGGCCAGCACGCTGTCCGGCCTGCTGGCCGCCGCCGGCTGCGACACCGAAGTGCTGTACGGCGCCGAGGCGCTGGCGCAGGTGGCCACCCTGCCGGAAGTAGACGCGGTGATGGCCGCCATTGTCGGCGCCGCCGGCCTGCCGCCCACCCTGGCGGCGGTGCGCGCCGGCAAGCGCGTGCTGCTGGCCAATAAAGAATCGCTGGTGATGGCCGGCGAGCTGTTTATGGGCGAGGTGCGCGCCAGTGGCAGCGTGCTGCTGCCGATTGACAGCGAGCACAATGCGATTTTCCAGTCGCTGCCGGACGACTATCGCGGCGATTTGGCTGCTGCCGGCGTCGAGCGCATCGTGCTGACCGCCAGCGGTGGGCCGTTCCGCGGCTGGCGCGCCGAGCAACTGGCCGATGTCACCCCGGCCATGGCGGTGAAACACCCCAACTGGGTGATGGGCCGCAAGATTTCGGTGGATTCCGCCACCCTGATGAACAAGGGCCTGGAAGTGATCGAGGCGCGCTGGTTGTTCAATGCCGCGCCGGACGCCATCGAAGTGGTGGTGCATCCGCAAAGCGTGATTCACTCGATGGTGCGCTACCGCGATGGCTCGGTGGTGGCACAGCTGGGCACGCCGGACATGCGCACGCCGATTGCCCATGCCCTGGCCTGGCCGCAGCGCATCGACGCGGGCGTCGCCCCGCTGGATTTCTCCACCCTGTCCGGGCTGACCTTCGAAGCGCCGGACACGCTGAACTTTCCCTGCCTGCGCCTGGCGTTTGACGCGCTGCACGCTGGCGGCAACGCCCCGGCGGTGCTCAACGCCGCCAATGAAATCGCCGTCGCCGCCTTCCTGGATGGCGCGCTGCCGTTCACCGGCATCCCCGGCCTGGTGGACGCCGCGCTGGCGCGCTTTGCCGGCCAGCCCTGCGCCAGTGTCGAAGCGCTGCTGAGCTGCGATGGCGAAGTGCGCGCCTTCTGTCGCGCCCGACTGGCGGTCTGAGGCATGCTGAGCACAATTCTCGCCTTTGCCGTGGCCATCGGCGTGCTGGTGACCTTTCATGAATTTGGCCACTATTGGGTGGCGCGCCGTTGCGGCGTGAAAGTGCTGCGTTTTTCCATTGGTTTTGGCCGGCCGCTGTTCAGCGTGCGCTGGCGCGGCACGGAATGGAGCATCTCGCCGATTCCGCTGGGTGGTTACGTCAAGATGCTGGACGAGCGGGAAATGGACGTGCCGGCGCACGAGCGCCATCTGGCTTTTAATGCCCAGCCGGTCAGCCGACGCATGGCGATTGTCGCCGCCGGCCCGCTGGCCAATCTGCTGTTGGCGGTGCTGCTGTATATGGCGCTGTTCATGTCTGGCGTTAATTGGATCAAGCCGGGAGTGGGTTCGGTACAACCGGGCTCGCCAGCGGCGCAGGCGGGCCTGCGTGGCGGCGAGGTGATTGCCGCAGTGAATGGCGAAGCCGTGGAAAGCTGGCAGGACTTGCGCCTGGCGCTGATGGAAGGCCTGGCGGATAAAGCCATCACCCTGACGTTAAGCCAACCCACCACTCAACAGCTGACCGTGCCGCCGGCGGCGCTGGCTGAACTGGAAGCCGACAACCACGGCCTGGCCCGGCTCGGCCTGTCGCCTGCGCGGCCGCTGGCGGAAATCGCCATGGTGGACGCCAATGGCGCTGGCGCGCGCGGCGGCCTGCAAGTGGGCGACCGCCTGTTGGCGCTGGATGGCCAGCCGCTGCGCGGCTGGGAGGATTTTTCCCGGCAGGTGCGCCAGCACCCTGGCCAGCCCTTGATGCTGACCGTGTCGCGTCATGGCCGTGAATTGACGCTGCGTTTGACGCCCGACAGCCTGGCCGGGCCGGATGGCCAGCGCCTTGGCCGGCTGAATGTGGCGCCGCGCCAGGACGAAGCCTGGATGAACAGCCTGCGCATGAGCCGCCAGGACGACCCGATCAGCGCACTGGCGCACGCGGTGGAAAAAACCTGGGACACCGCCTGGAGCAGCTTTTCCATGATCGGCCGCATGGTCTTGGGACAGTTGTCGATGGACAATCTGTCCGGCCCGCTGATGATTGCCGACTACGCCGGCCAGAGCGCGCGCCAGGGCACACAATCGTATCTGGAATTCATGGCGCTGATCAGCATCAGCCTGGCTGTGCTCAATCTGCTGCCGATTCCGGTGCTCGACGGGGGGCACTTGATGTATTATACCGTCGAGCTATTGCGCGGGCGTCCGGTTTCCGAACGCACCATGGCCCTGGGTCAGCGCATCGGGCTGGCCGCGCTGCTTGGCCTGATGACGTTTGCGCTTTTCAACGACATTCAACGTCTCGTGACGGGTTAACCGCCAATCTCTATGAAAATCAAGACACTAGTTCTCTCCATCATGGGTCTGTCCCTGGCGCCGCTGGCCTGGGCGGCGGAACCGTTCGTGATCAAGGATATCCGGGTGGAGGGCCTGCAACGCACCGAACCCGGCACCGTATTCAACTATCTGCCGGTCAAGGTCGGCGATACCTTCTCTGACGACAAGGCCGAATCCGCCATCAAGGCGCTATTCGCCACTGGTTTTTTTGCCGATGTGCGCATCGAAACCGAAAACAATGTGGTGATTGTCGCCATCGCCGAGCGACCGGTGATTGCCGAGCTGAACATCAACGGCTCGAAAGAATTCGACAGCAAGCAGCTGAAAAAGGCCCTGAAAGACAACGGCCTGGCTGAGTCGCGCGTGTTCGATAAATCGGTGCTGGAACAAGCCGAACAAGAGCTCAAGCGCCAGTATTACAGCAAGGGCAAATACTCGGTACAGATCAACACCAAGGTGACCAAGCTGGAACGCAACCGCGTGGCGGTCACCATGGACATCGACGAAGGCGTGGCTGCGCGCATCAAGCAGATCAAGATCGTCGGCACCAAGGCCTTCAAGGAAGGCGATCTCTTGGACGAATTCGCCCTGACCGACTCGGGCTGGCTGACCTGGCTGACCCGCGACGACCAGTATTCCAAGCAAAAGCTGCAAGGTGACCTGGAGCGTCTGCGCTCTTACTACCTGAACCGCGGTTACTTCGAGTTCAATATCGACTCCACCCAGGTGTCGATCAGCCCGGACAAGCGGGATGTGTATATCACCGTCAACGTCAGCGAAGGCGAAAAATACACTGTCTCGGACGTGCGCTTTGCCGGCGATTTGACCGTGCCGGAAGCCACCCTCAAGCCGCTGGTGCAGATCAAGCCGGGTGAAACCTTCACCCGCGACAAGGTCAACGACACCGTCAGCGCCATCACCGACCTGCTGGGCAACAGCGGCTATGCGTTTGCCAACGTCAATGCCGTGCCGGAAGTGGACAAGGACAAACATCAGGTGGCGTTCACCTTCTTTGTCGATCCGGGCCGCCGTGTGTACGTGCGCCGCATCAATGTGGCCGGCAACACCCGCACCCGCGACGAAGTGATCCGCCGCGAAATGCGCCAGATGGAAAGTGGCTGGTACGACAACCAGAAAATCAAGCGCAGTAAAGAGCGTCTGGACCTGCTGGGCTACTTCACCGACGTCAACGTGGAAACCCCGGCCGTCACCGACACGCCTGACCAGGTGGACGTGAATGTCAGCGTCACCGAAAAACCCACCGGCAGCGTGCAGTTGGGCGCCGGTTTCTCGCAGGACAACGGCTTTGCCCTGTCCGCGTCGATCTCGCAGACCAACTTCTTTGGTTCGGGCAAGGCCGTGTCGGCAGGCTTTAACACCGACAAGGTGAACGAGTTCTACAACCTGTCGTTCACCGACCCGTACTTTACCGTCGATGGCACCAGCCTGGGTTATGACGTCTACCGCAAGACTTACGACCCCAGCCAGAAGGATCGCGGTCAGTACAAGACCAAAACCGACGGCATCATGGTGCGTGCCGGTGTGCCGATCACCGAATTCGATCGCATTAATTTCAGTGCCGGCGTCGAGCGCACCAAGATTGGCCTGTTCTCCGACAGCCCCAAGCGCTATGTTGACTTCGTCAACGAGTACAGCAGCAGCAACTTCAGCCTGCTGGCTTCGGCCAGCTGGGCGCGCGACACCCGCGACTCGGCGCTGTGGCCGACCAAGGGCTCGGTAAGCAAAGCCGCCGCTGAATTTGCCCTGCCGGGCGGTGATGTGCAGTACTACCGCTTTAGCGTAGGCAATCAGTGGTACTACCCGCTGAGCAAAAACCTGACGCTGATGCTGAATGGCGAGCTGGGCATGGTCAACAGCTGGTCCAGCAAGAAGCTGCCGTTCTACGAAAACTTCTACCTGGGCGGCATCAGCTCGGTGCGGGGTTTTGAATCCGGCACCATTGGCGCCCAGGATGAAAACAACAACGCCTATGGCGGCACCCGCCGCGCGGTGTTCAATGCCGAAGTGCTGTTCCCCTTCCCGGGGCTGCGCGACGACAAAACCCTGCGCCTGTCCACCTTCTTTGACGTGGGCACGGTGTTTGGCGGCCAGTTCAACAGCGGCCTGACCTGGCGCGATAACCTGCGCTACTCGGCCGGTCTGGGCTTGTCCTGGGTGTCGCCGCTGGGCCCGATGCGCTTCAGCTTCTCGCAGCCGCTGCACAAGAAGTCCAACGACCATCTTGAGCGCTTCCAGTTCACGCTGGGCACCTCGTTCTAAGCCCATGATGAGCAAGCTTGCCTTATTGTGGCGTGCGCTGATGGCCAGTCTGGTGCTGGCCATGCTCTGGCTGGCGGCGCCGGCCATGGCCGACGAGCTGCGCCTGGGCTACGTCGATACCGAGCGGGTCTATCGCGAGGCAACGGCGGCGGTGAAAGCGCAGCAGCGCCTGAAAGCCGAATTCGCCCCGCGCGAAGCTGAGCTGGCCGACATGGCGCGCCACGCGCGAGAGCTCAAGCAAACGCTGGACGCCGGCAAACTCTCCGACGCCGAGCGGCGCACGCGCGAGCGCGAGCTGCAAGCGCTGGACCGCGACTTTCAGGCCAAGCAGCTGGAATTCCGCCAGGAATTCGGCCAGCGCCGCACCGAAGAATTTGCCGCCATCCAGCAGCGCGCCAACCAGGTGATCCGTGACTTGGCGCGCAGCGAACGCTTTGACCTGATTTTGCAGGATGTGGTGTACGTCAGCCCCCGTTTCGACATCACCGAGCGGGTGCTGAAAGCACTGGACGACTGACGCGCGTCAGCCCGTCTGACCTGGCCGCCCGCGGGCGGCCGGGCGGCGTGGCTGGCGCGTGTGTTTTTTTGCCCGCCAAGGACCATACATGGCCTGGACCCTTTCTGAGATTGTCGCCCGCCTGGGCGGCGAATTGCACGGCGAAGACCGCAGCGTGGCCCGCCTGGCGCCGCTGGACGAAGCCGGCGCCGACGAGATTGCCTTTGTCACCGGCGCCAAGCACGCCGACGCGCTGCGCGCCTCGGCCGCTGGCGCGGTGATTGTCAAAGCCGACCTGCTGGACATTGCCGCCCGCCCGGCGATTGTCTGCGCCGACCCCTATGTGTATTTTGCCCGACTGGCCGGGCTGATGTGCCCGCCGGCGGCGGCGCGTGCCGCTGGCGCGCATCCCAGCGCCGCGGTGGCCGCTGATGCGCAGGTGGCCGCCAGCGCGGAAATCCGCGAGTTTGTCAGCATTGGCGCCGGCGCGGTGATCGGCGAGCGGGTGTTGTTGATGGCCGGCGCGGTGGTCGAGGCCGGCGCGGTGATCGGCGACGATTGCGTGTTGCACCCGCGCGTGGTGGTGCACCACGGCTGCGTGGTCGGCGCCCGCTGCATTCTGCATGCTGGCGCGGTGATTGGCGCCGATGGCTTTGGCAACGCCTGGGCCGGCGACCACTGGGAAAAAATCCCGCAAATCGGCCGCGCGGTGCTGGGCGACGACGTAGAAATCGGCGCCAACACCACCATCGACCGTGGCGCCCTGGCCGACACGGTGATTGAGCGCGGCGTGCGCCTGGATAATCTGATCCACATCGCCCACAACTGCCGGGTGGGCGCGCACACCGCCATGGCCGCCTGCGTCGGCGTGGCCGGCAGCACCAGCATTGGCGCCAACTGCATGATCGGCGGCGCGGCGATGATCTCCGGCCATCTGAAAATCGGCGACCGCGTGCACATCTCCGGCGGCACGCTGGTGGCCAAAAATCTGGACAAACCTGGCCAGTACACCGCCGTGTACCCGCTGGCCACCCATAAAGAGTGGCTGGGCAACGCCGCGCATGTGCGTCAGCTGGGCAAGCTGGCGGCGCGCGTCAAGCAGCTGGAAGCCCGTCTGGCTGCCGCCAACGCCACCGACCCCCACTCCACCAAGGAACCCCAATGAGCGAATTTGCCACCCTGATCGACCTGCGCGCCATTCTCAAGCTGCTGCCGCACCGCTACCCGTTTTTGCTGGTGGACCGCGTCACCGAACTGGAAGTCGGCAAGCGCATCGTCGCCCTGAAAAACGTCACCATCAACGAGCCGTTTTTTGTCGGCCACTTTGACGGCTACCCGGTGATGCCGGGCGTGCTGATTGTCGAAGCGCTGGCCCAGGCCGCCGGCATCCTGGCGGTGAAAACCCACGATGGCGATGTGCGTCAGGAAAACGCCCTGTATTTCTTTGTCGGCATCGACAACTGCCGCTTCAAGCGCCAGGTGATCCCCGGCGACCAGCTGACCCTGGAAGTGGAAATGCTGCGCGTGGCGCGCGGCATCGGCAAGTTCCGCGCCGTGGCCAAGGTGGATGGCGAAATCGCCGCCGAAGCGGATCTGATGTGCGCGCGCCGGGAGGTGTAAGCCATGGCGATTCATCCCACCGCCATTATTGCGCCGGGCGCACAGATTGACGCCAGCGTGGAGATTGGCCCTTACGCGGTGATTGGCGAGCATGTCAGCATCGGCGCCGGCACCCGCGTGGGCCCGCACACGGTGATTGAAGGCCACACCACCATTGGCCGCCAGAACCAGATTTTTCAGTTCGCCTCGCTGGGCGCCGCGCCGCAAGACAAAAAATACGCTGGCGAACCCACCCGGCTGGAAATTGGCGACAACAACACCATCCGCGAGTTTTGCACCTTTAACGTCGGCACCGTGCAAGACGGCGGCCTGACCCGGCTGGGCAACGACAACTGGGTGATGGCCTATGTGCACATCGCCCATGATTGCATTGTGGGTGACCACTGCATCCTGGCCAATAACGCCACCCTGGCCGGCCACATCAGCATCGGCGACCATGTGTTTCTCGGCGGGCTGACCGCCGTGCATCAGTTTTGCACCATCGGCGCCCACGCCATGACCGCCGGCGGCTCGATTGTCGTGCAGGACATCCCGCCCTATGTCACCGCCGCCGGCAACCACGCCCACCCGGCCGGCATCAATAGCGAAGGCCTGCGCCGCCGTGGCTTTGACGCCGAGCAAATCAGCCGCATCAAACGCGCCTACAAGCAGATTTACCGCCAGGGCCTGAGCCTGGAAGACGCCAAGGCCGCCATCACCGAGGCCGCCGCCGACGCCCCGGAACTGGCGCTGTTTGTGGACTTTTTTGCCCGCGCCAAGCGCGGCATCATCCGCTGATGGGCCTGTTTCCACCCGACGCCGGCCTGCGCATCGCCATGGTCGCCGGCGAGGCCTCGGGCGATATGCTGGGCGCGCGGCTGATCGACGCCATCCGCGCCCGCCGCCCGGATGCGCGCTTTGTCGGCATCGGCGGCCCCAAAATGCAGGCCGCCGGGCTGGAAAGCCTGTTTCCGCAAGAAACCCTGGCCGTGCGCGGCTATGTGGAAGTGCTGCGCAATCTGCGCGCCATCCTCGCCATCCGCCGCGAGCTCAAGGCCAAGCTGCTGGCCGAGCGCCCGGACGTGTTCATCGGCGTGGACGCGCCGGATTTCAATCTGGCGGTTGAACACAGCCTGAAAGCCGCCGGCATTCGCACCATTCACTACGTCAGCCCGTCGATCTGGGCCTGGCGCGGCGAGCGCGTGCACAAAATCAAACAAGCGGTAAACCGCGTGCTGGCGCTGTTTCCGATGGAGCCGCCGATTTACCAGGCGGCCGGCGTGCCGGTCAGCTATGTGGGCCACCCGCTGGCGGAAAGCATGCCCATCGTCCCCGACCGCCAGGGCGCGCGTGAGGTGCTGAACATCCTGCCGCGCCAGGCGCCAGTGTTCACCCTGATGCCCGGCAGCCGCCAGGGCGAAGTGGACGTGATGGCCCCGCTGTTCATCGCCGCCGCCCGCTTGATCGCCAAAGAAGTGCCAGATGCGCAATTTTTGGTGCCGTTGGCCACCCGCCCGACCTTTGACCGCTTTGAACAACTGCTGTGGCGGCTGAAAGCCCACCAACTGCCCATCCGCCGCCTGTTCGGCCACGCCCAACACGCCATGGCTGCCGCCGACGCCGTGCTGGTGGCCAGCGGCACCGCCACACTGGAAGTGGCCCTGGCCAAACGGCCGATGGTGATCAGCTACAAAATCTCGCCGATCACCTACCGCATCGTCAAACGCAAACTGCAACTGCCCTACGTCGGCCTGCCCAATATCCTGTGCGGCGAATTCATCGTGCCGGAACTGCTGCAAGACGACGCCACCCCGGAAAACCTCGCCCAGGCCCTGCTCAACGCCTGGCGCGACGCCGACTACCGCGCCTGGCTGGATGGCAAGCTGACCGAACTGCACCACACGCTCAAGCAGGATAGCGCTGCACGTGCGGCACAAGCGGTGCTGGAGGTGGCAGAACATGGCTGAACAACAGAACCGACTCTGCGGCGTTGACGAAGCCGGCCGTGGCCCCTTGGCCGGTGCGGTGTTTGCCGCGGCGGTGATTCTCGACCCCACCCGCCCGATCAGCGGCCTGGCCGATTCCAAAAAACTCTCTGAAGCCAAGCGCGATGCGCTGGCACTGGAAATCCGTGAGAAAGCCCTGGCCTGGGCGATTGCCAGCGCCAGTGTGGAAGAAATCGACCAGATCAATATCCTGCACGCCAGCATGCTGGCCATGGCGCGGGCGGTGGATGCGCTGGCAGTGACGCCCAGCGAAGTGCAGGTGGATGGCAACCGCACGCCCAAGCTGTTCAAACCGCTGCCGGTCAGCGCCATCGTCAAAGGCGACGCCAAGGTGGCGGAGATTTCCGCCGCGTCGATTCTGGCCAAAACCGCGCGCGACGCCGAGCTGGTGGCGCTGGATGCGCAATACCCGGTTTATGGTTTTGCCCGCCACAAGGGCTACCCCACCGCCGAGCATCTGGCAGCAATTGCCGAGCACGGCGTGCTGAGCATTCACCGCAAGACATTTGGCCCGGTCAAAGCCTGGCTGGCGACGCATCAGGGCGAGTTGTTCTGATGACTCATGACGGCAAAGATGCCGCGCTGGCGCGCTGTTTTGCCCCGGTGGTCAACGCCGACACGCAAGTATTGATTCTGGGCAGCCTGCCCGGCGCGGCCTCGCTGGCGGCGCAGCAGTATTACGCCCACCCGCGCAACCAGTTCTGGCCGCTGCTGGCGGCGGTGCTGAAGCAGCCCGACTTGCCGGCGCTGGCCTACCCCGCGCGGCTGCAAGCCTTGCTGGCGGCGGGGGTCGGGCTGTGGGACGTGGTGGCGCAAGCGCAACGGCGCGGCAGCCTGGACGCCAATATCCGCGACGCCCAGGCCAACCCGCTGCCGGCGCTGATTGCCCAGCTGCCGCGCCTGCACACGGTGGCCTTCAATGGCGCCACCGCCGCGCGGGCGGCGGTGCAACTGACGCCTTACCCCTGGCTGCGGGTATTGCCGCTGCCCTCGTCCAGTCCGGCGCACACGCTGGCGTTTGCCGAGAAGCTGGCCGCCTGGCAGGCCCTGGGCGACGACATACACTAGCCTGTCACTGCTTGAGCATGTCTTTGCCCAGCCCGGCCTGTCGGTGACAGCGCCAGACCCGGTGCTTACATCACATCCACCCGGAAGCTCTCGCCGCAACTGGAAGAAAACCCTTCCTTGGCGGCTTGCAACAGCGGCCCCAGCTTGGGCTGCTGACGCGGGATGCTGTCCGGCAGGTTCATGTAGATGTCTACCAGTTGGCCATTGGTGCAGAAGAATTTCATCCGCTTGTGCGCATTGGCGCCCAGGCCCTGATCAATGACGGCAAACAGATCCTGGGTGGGAATGCTCAGGCCCCGGTTGGCCGCGATGAACGGCCCGACACCCGAGGCATTGAATTGCTTGACCAGATCAATGGCCACCTCAAAGTAGCCATCGGCATCCCATTCAGTCTGGCAGGTGCCGTGCTTGAACCACTCATGACGTTGCAGGCAAGAACCCGCCGCAGCGCTGGGCATCACTTCGCCCAGTTGGCGCATGGTGCTGGCGCTGATGGCCGGCTCTGGATAGTCGCAGAAATTCTTCTGCTGCGGCTGGCTGCTGCAATAGCCATAATTGGTGCCGCAGCGCCCCAGATTGGGCCACAGGCCATGCAGGGTGAAGTTCTGGCTGGCCCACGGGGTGGGCTGCTGACATTCTGGCTTGCTTTGGTGAGTTTCACAGAAAGCCGCCTGCCAGCTGACGGCAAACACATAGCTGTCACCTTGCCCGGCCAGATTGCAGGCCTTGCCGCTGCTGGCTGACGACGTGCTGCTGGTGCTGGCAGGTCTGGATGTCAGCGCACCCCGACCGCAATGGGCCGATACCCAGCGCTCTGCCGGCTGTGCGCCTTGGGCTTGTATCCGATACCAGGTCGGGGCATTGGGTGCATCAGCGTCAATGATCGGATACACCACCCCGGACTGCACGGTGAACTGATCGGGATTATTGTCAGGCTTGCCGGCCTTGGGCTTGTTGACGGTGGCGGTGCAGGCTTGCTCAGCAGAGAATGCGCCAGCATAGCCGGCAGCGTGGGCCTGGGCGGTCAGACCGCCGAGCACCAGGGCCAGCGTCAGGGCAAGAGAAGAGCGTGACAGAATCATGCAGGGCTCCTTGGGAAGGGAAGATGAACGGGCGGCTTGCCATATCCACAACGGCAATTTATGCATTATTCATCATACCCATTCATGTCTGACAATAACTGACTACCCCCTTCTCCCCGTTACCACTTGCCTTCCAGCATCAGCAAAAAGCTGCGGTTGGCGCGACGGCTTTCCACTTCCTGGCGCTTGAGCGCACCAGTGCTGTCGTACTCCCACACCTGATTGCGGGCTTTTTCACCGGTAACATGCTGTACCGAGGCGCGTGGAGGGCAGGAGAAAAAAGCCGTGAGCATCCGAAGGCTTTGTTAAGAGCCGCTCACAAAACTCAGCGAAGCGCGCCTGGCTAGGTGCGCAGCCGCAGACAGTACAAGGCGTACGGCCAGGCTGCGCAACAACGCCAGGAGGGTCTTGTTAGCAGCTCTAACCACACTCCCCCCGCCGCCAGTCGCTCGGGCTGCACCCCATGGCCTGGCGGAACATATGGCTGAATGCCGAGGGTGAGGCGTAGCCCAGCTCCAGCGCCACGTCGGTGACGGCGCGGCCGGCGCCCAGCCATTCCAGCGCGCGGATCAGCCGCAGGCGGGTGCGCCAGTCGCGCAGGCTGATGCCCAGTTCGCGCTCGAAGCGTCGGCTCAGCGTGCGCGCCGAGGCGCCCAGCGCGGCGCCCCAGGCGGGCAGGTCGCGCGGGTCGGCGGGCTGGGCGTACAGCGCCTCGCACAGGGTGCGCAGCTGCGGGTCTTTTGGCCACGGCAGGTGGACATCCTGCCGGGGCAGGCGCGGCAGTTGATCGACAATCAACTGTTGCACGCGGGCGGTGTAGTCGGCGCTTTCCTGGCGCTGGCCAATGGCGTCCAGCTCGACAATCAGCGCGCGCAGCAGCGGGGTGGCGGCCAGCACCTGGCAGTGCTCGGGCATGTCCAGCGCCAGCGCGGCGTCCACATACAGATTGCGAAATTCCGCATCGTGCAGGGCGCCGGTGGCGTGCAGCACGCCAGTGGGCAGCCACACCGCTTGCTCGGGGGTGATCACGCACCAGGTGTCTGGCGCCTGCACCAGCAGCGCGCCGGCAGTGGCGTACACCAGCTGACGCCAGCGGTGGGTGTGCGGCAAAAAACTGTGCCGCGCCGGCAGGCGCTGCGAGCGCAAAAACACCGGGCTGGGCAGGGTGTCGATTTCTGGCAGGTCTACGGCGCGCCAGTCTGGGCCAAGGGGCATGGTGGCTGTCTTTTCATCGATAGTGATCGTCAGATTATCGAATGCCGGCCAGCCGCGCCAGCCTTACCATGGCGCATTGCCTGCCGGAGCGCCCATCATGTCTGTTGCTGTCCCCCTCGACCCCGCCCTGGCCAGCGCCCGCTGGCGGGTGCTTGCCGCTGGCGTGTGCGCGCTGATTCTCACCGTGGGGCTGGCGCGCTTTGCCTATACGCCGATGCTGCCGATCATGCGCGCGCAAGCCGGGCTGAGCGATCTGGCCGGCGGCTGGCTGGCCACGTTCAATTATGTCGGCTATATCAGCGGCGCCTTGCTGGCGGCGACCTTGTCGCGCTTGCAGGATAAATTCCGCCTGTATCGGCTGGGGCTGGCGCTGGCGGTGCTGACCACGCTGGGCATGGGGCTGACCGACAATCTGTATCTGTGGACAGCCTTGCGCCTGCTGGCCGGGATTTCCAGCACCGCCGGCTTGCTGATTGCCTCTGGCCTGGTGCTGAACTGGCTGATTCGCCACGGCTGTCGCGCCGAGCTGGGCCTGCACTTTACCGGCATTGGCCTGGGCATTGTGGTGTCCGGGCTGGCGGTGGCGGCGATGGCGTCGCTGGATTGGGCCGGGCAGTGGCTGGGCCTGGGCGTGCTGGGCCTGGTTTTCATGCTGCCCGCCTGGTGGTGGATGCCCGCGCCAGCCGGGGCCGGCGCCACCGCCACAGCGCCGGCCGCCGGGCCCAGCCGGCGCTGGATGGGGTTTTTTGTGGCGGCGTATTTTTGCGCGGGGTTTGGCTATGTGATCAGCGCGACCTTTATCATCGCCATTGTCGGCAAGCTGCCGCTGCTGGCCAATCTGGGCGGCTGGGTGTGGGTGCTGGTCGGGCTGATGGCCACGCCGTCGTGCTTTGTCTGGGATCGATTGGCAGCGCGGCTGGGGCAGATTCCGGCGCTTTTGCTGGCCTATGGCCTGCAAACCGTGTCGATTGCCCTGCCGGCGGCCAGTGAGGGCGCGCTGCTGAACCTGCTGAGCGCGGCCTTGTACGGCGGGACCTTTGTCGGGATTGTCAGCCTGACGCTGTCGATTATTGGCCGGCATTTTCCGGCCAACCCGGCCAAGGCGATGGCGCGCATGACGCTCAGCTATGGCGTGGCGCAGATTGTGGCGCCGGCGCTGGCTGGCTATATCGCCACCGTCACCGGCAGCTATCGCGGCGCGCTGTGGCTGGCGGCGGCGGTGATGCTGGCCGGCATGGCGGCGCTGGCGGCCTTGCGGGAAAAACCCGCTCACCGCCCTTGACAAGGCCAACAAGCCCGCAGTACATTACCACCCACAGCGCCGATTTGAGCTTCAGCTTGCGGGCGCTTTACAAATGCAGCTAAAGCGTATGCGAAACCCGCACAGCTTTGGCTGGCGGGTTTTTCGTTTTGGCCGGCCCGCCCGGCAGCGCCGATTTAATGCACACAACTTGCAGGCGCTTGATAAATCTTGCTAAAGCGTGGCCCACACGGGCTTCGCACACCGAACAGGAGATGCCCGATGTACGATTGCCAATCCGACAGCTACGCCGATTTCACCGTCGCCCAGCAGACCACCACGACCACCACGCAGGCGCTGCGCCGCCCCGAGCCACTGGCCGGCGATGTGCGCGTGCGTGCCCTGCCCGGCCACGAGGCCGTGCTCACCGAGCTGGCCATCAGCGCCGAGCGCCAGGGCTATCTGGCCGAGCGACGCGGCGCACGGCTGACGCTGTTTGCGGTGACGCTGGCTGACGTGCTGGCATTCAACCGTGCCTTTGCCACCCGCGCCACCTTCAGCGCCGAATTCCGCCTGGCAGCGCCAGTGGCGTTTCATGGCTGAGCGGTTCGCCCACGACTGAAAAAACCCAGGATTGCCGCTGGTGCGGACATCCTGGGTTTTGATTTTTTGGCAAATACGATCTTGCTTGCGGGATCAATCCACGCCGCCCTAGCCCTGCAATTGCAGCTCATCCAGCAGTTCGCCTTCCAGTTGCAGCGCGCGTTTGGCGTCGTTCAGCGCGCCGCCTTGCAGCAGGAAGGAGTCTTCCACCCGTGAGCCCAGGGTCATGATTTTGGCGGATTGCACGCTCACCTGGTGGCGCGACAGCACCCAGGCGATGCGCGCCAGCAGGCCGGGGCGGTCGCCGGTGACGATGGACAGCACATGGTAGTTGCCGCGATCGTCCGGGCGGATGCTGACCTGTGGTTCGATGGGGAAGTATTTCAAATGGCGGTTGATGCGCCCGCCGCTGGGCGGCGCCAGCGGGGCCTGGCGGGTGAGCAGGGCGGCCAGTTCAAATTCCACATAGTTGATCAGGTCGCGGTAGTCGCCGTCAAAGTGTTCGGGCACAAACACATGAAAGGTGTCCAGCGCGTAGCCGTGGCGGGTGGTGTAAATCTTGGCGTCGGCAATGCTGTAGTGGGTGCGGCCAAAAAAGCCGCAGATGCGGGCAAACAGGTCGGGCTGGTCGGGGGTGTAGACCAGCACCTTGATGCCTTCTTTGCTGGTGGAAATCCGCGCCTTGACGATGGGGGCATCGGTATCGACAAAGCGGTTGAGCACGCGCGCGTGCCAGGCGATTTCCCGCGCTTCGTGGCGCAGAAAATACACCGTGTCCAGCTGCTTCCACAGTTTTTCTTCGACGCCGTCGGGCACCAGCGACAGGCGCAGCAGGTTGCGCGCTTCGTTGCGGCGTTCTTCCAGCTCGGATTCGGTGTCCACCTGGCCGCCGCGCGCCAGCATGCGCAGGGTGGAGGTGTACAGGTCTTCCAGCAGTTTGCCTTTCCAGGCGTTCCACACCTTGGGGCTGGTGCCGCGAATGTCGGCCACCGACAAGAGATACAGCGCGGTCAGCCGGCGCACGTCGCCCACCCGCTCGGCAAAGGCTTGCACGGTTTCCGGGTCGTAGATGTCTTCTTTTTGCGCCACCGCCGACATGGTGAGGTGCTCGCCCACCAGCCATTCCACCAGATCGATGTCTTCTGGCGGCAGGCCGTGGGTCTGGCAAAATTCGCGGGCGTCGGCCATGCCCAGCTTGGAATGATCGCCACCCCGGCCTTTGGCGATGTCGTGGAACAAGCCAGCCAGATACAGCGCTTCCGGGCGCTCAAAGTCGTTCAGCAGCTTGCTGCAAAACGGGTATTCGTGGTTGAAGGCCGGCGAGGCAAAGCGGCGCAGATTGCGCACCACCATCAGGATGTGTTCGTCGACGGTGTAGACATGAAACAAATCATGCTGCATCTGGCCGACAATGCGCCCCCAGGCCGGCAGGTAGCGGCCAAGCACGCCGTATAAATTCATCCGCCGCAGGCCGCGCGTCAGCCCGGCCGGCTCACGAAACATTTGCAAAAACAGCGCCTGATTGGCCGGGTCGCGGCGAAAAGCGCCGTTGATCTTGCCGCGCGCGTGCCACAGGGCGCGCAGGGTTTTTGGGGTAAAGCCGGTCAGCTCGGGGTGGCGCTGCAACAGCAAAAAGCCTTCCAGGATGGCGGACGGGGTTTTTTCAAACACATCGGGGCGGCGCACCGCCAGCATGCCGTTCAGCGTGCGAAAACGCTCGTTCAGCACATGGCTGACCTGGCGCACTTGCGAATACAGCCGGGCTTTCAGGTTGGGCAGCAGGATGCCGTTCAGCTGGCTGACCAGCCGGGCGGCGCGGTAATACAGCTGCATCAGCTGCTCGGAGGCGCGCCGGCTGGGGCTGTCTTGCAGGCCCCAGCGCAGGGCGACTTGCTGTTGCAGGTCAAAAATCAGCCGGTCTTCGCGCCGTTTGGCGGTCAGGTGCAGGTCGATGCGCAGGCATTGCAGTTGGTGTTCGCTGTGGCGAATCAGCCGCGCTTCCTGGGCGGTGAGGATGCCGCCTTCCACCAGCGCGCCCCAGCTGTCGCCCAGGCCGCTGGCCTTGCTGATCCACAAAATGGTTTGCAGGTCGCGCAGGCCGCCGGGGCTTTCTTTGACGTTGGGCTCCAGATTATTGGCCACGCCAAAGTATTTATTGTGCCGCTGCTGTTGCTCGAATTGCTTGGCCTCAAAAAACGCCACCGGGTCGATGTGCGCTTCCAGCTGCTGGTTCAGCGCGGTGTGCAGCTGGGCGTTGCCAATCAGCCAGCGGTTTTCCAGCAGGGTGGTTTCGATGGTGATGTCGCCAGCGGCCTCGGCCATGCATTCGCTCAGCGTGCGCACGCTGTGGCCGACTTCCATGCCCACGTCCCACAGCGCGCCAATCAGTTGCTCCACCGCCGCCGACAGCGCCTGGTCGGGGTTTTCTGGCAGCAGCACCAAAAGATCAATGTCCGAGTGCGGAAACTGCTGGGCGCGGCCATAGCCGCCCACGGCAATTGCCGCCGCGCGCTCGCCCAGCGCCAGCGCCTGCCAGACTTCACGGATGATCACGTCCACCATATCGGTGGCGCGCTTCATCACCCAGCGCGGGTCGCGCTGGCGGGCAAAATGTTCGGCCAGTTTTTCGCGGCCTTGCTTGAGTTTTTCGCGCCAGTTGGCAAGCTGCTCAGCGGACAGGGGGGTATTCATCCAGCAACGCTTCCGGGGGTAGGATCAGGGTCAGCGACGTTCGCGCCGCGCAGTCAGGACGGCGCCAGCAGCCAAAAAGGTCAGCGTAGGCACAATCGCCACCGCCGCCGGCCACCAGTCGTACAGCAAGCCCAGATGGCCCAGCAGGCGGTTGAAAAAGTGAAATGACAGGCCAATCAGGATGCCGATAAACAGCTGCATGCCCAGATTGCCTTCGCGGCGGTTGACCGGGGTGAAGGCCAGCGCCATCAGCGCCATCGACAAACAGGCCAGCGGGTAAAAAATCTTGCCCCACAGCGCGATTTCATAGCGCGAGGTTTTCTGGCTGTTGTTTTTCAGGTGGTCGATATAGGCCATCAGGTTCAGGCCGGACATCTGCTCGGGCACCACCAGCAGCACCGAGAGGATTTCCGGGCGAATGACCGACTTCCACACCAGGGCATCATGGTGGCTGCGCACGATGCGCTCGGGCGTGATGTCGGAATCCTGGACTTTTTCCAGCCGCCAGCTGCCGTCACCCAGATAAAAACCACGCTCGGCGTAGCGGGTGCGGGTCAGGCGCAGATCAGCGTCGTAGCTGTAAATGCGAAGGCCAATCAAGGAATTATCCGGCAGAATTTCCCGCACATTAATAAAATTGCGGTCGTCTTTCATCCACGAGCCAGAGTTAAACTGCTGGGCCACCACCGAGCGGGTGGCGCGGATTTTCAGCCGCTCGGCCTCTTGCTCGGCCTTGGGGGCAATAAATTCGCCCATCAGCAGCGTAACCAGGGCAAACACCAGGCCGATTTGCACCAGGATGCTGCCCACGCGCAGCAAAGACACCCCCGAGGCGCGCATCACCGTGTATTCCGAGCCCGAAGCCAGCAGGCTCATCGCCACCAGGGTGCCAATCAGCACCGCCAGCGGCAGCAGCTCGTAAATATGGCCGGGAATTTGCAGCAGCACATGCACCAGCATGATGCCCAGGGTGTAGCTGCCTTTGCCCAGGTCGCCAGCTTCGTTGATGATGTCAAAAAACGAAAACAACGCCACCAGCGCCAGCAGGGTGAACAAGGTCACCAGGCTGATGCGCGAAATCAGATAACGGGTGAGCAAACTCATCTCAGCACACCCCCTTGTTGCGCCGCAGGGCGCCACTGCGCCAGGCCATCAGACCGACAAACAGGATGAACAGCGACAGGTGCAAGGGCAGCATGCCGGTCAGCCAGCCCACCTTGCCGCGCGAGATGGCTGATTCGACCACGCCCATGGTGTTGTAATAAAACATGTAAATGAACAGCGCCACCAGCAGGTTGAGGGTTTGCCCGGCACGCGGGTTGTAATGCGACAGCGGAATGGCCAGCAAGGCCAAAATCAAGGCGCTGATCGGCACTGAGAAGCGCCAGGCCAGCTCGCCACGGCTGCCCTGATCCCCCTCAGTCATCAGCTCGACCGTGGGACGAATCTTGCTGCTGCTTTCGCTCAGCGGCTTCAAGCCCTGGTCAATGCGCACCCGGTAACGCTGAAACTCCACCACCCGGAAATCCTGACGGCCGGCCTCGCCCTCGTAGCGGCGGCCATGCTCCAGCAGCAAAAAGCGCTCGCCATGGGTGTCGTCGGTATACAGCCGGCCCGATTGGGCAAACACCGACGACAAGCGGCCCTCGCTGTCGATCAACTGCACAAAGATATTATTGGCAGCGCCGGCCTCGCCCGAGTAATTCTCGATAAAGTACACCCGCTTGCCGCCCTGGGTTTCTTTGAACACCCCCGGCGCCAGCGCCGAGATTTCTTCGCGCTGCTTAAGGAGGTTGGCATACTGATTGCCTTTCCCCTTGGCCCACGGCGCCAGAAACAGGCTGACCACCGCCACCAGCGCCACCAGCGGCACGGCAAATTTCAGCACCGGGCTGATCCACGCGGTCGGCGACAAGCCGGAGGTTTGCCACACGGCCATTTCGCTGTCGCGATGCAGGCGGGTGAGCACAATCATGATGGAGATAAACAAGGTCAGCGACAGCACCACGCCAAACGACCCCAGCGTGGCAAAGCCCACCATGGCAAAGATGGCGTCAGAAGCCAGCTGGCCAGCGGCGGCGCGGCCAAACAGCTTGAGCACCTGGGTGGTCAGCACAATGGCGAGCAGCACGGTAAACACCGCCATCGCCACCTGAGTGAGCTCACGAATCAGGCTGCGTTGAAAAATCATGCGAAAAGCGCCTTCTTTGACTTTTTATCAGGGACAGGCCAATAATTGAAAACAATGCAAAAACGGCGGTGATGGTGAATTTTCTGCGCTTTGGCGCGGTTTTCACCAGACTTCGACGCGTCATGCGCGCGGCCGTTCCTGATGTCTGCACATATTCCCGGCCGGGCCGACCGGCCTGCAACCCTGCCAAATTTGGGAGCAAACCATGGAATTTAACATAAAAAGCGGCAGCCCTGAAAAACAGCGCGTGGCCTGCGTGATTGTCGGCGTCTACGAAGCCCGCAAACTGTCGTTTGCCGCTGACCTGCTGGATCGCATCTCCAATGGCTTTATCAGCGACGTGCTGCGTCGCGGCGATATGGAAGGCAAGCTGGGCAGCACGCTGGTGCTGCATTCGGTGCCGCACACCCTGTGCGACCGGGTGATGCTGGTCGGCCTGGGCAAAGAGCGCGATTTCCGCGAAAAAGAATACCGCGACGCCGTGCGCGCCTCGCTGGCGGCGCTGGCGAAAACCGCCGCCGTCGAGGCAGTGAGCTACCTCACCGAACTCACCCTGAAAAAACGCGACGTCGAATGGATGATCGAAACCGCCGCCTGCCTGTCGCTGGACGCGCAGTATCGTTTTGATCAGTTCAAATCCAAAACCGACGACGCCCCGCGCAGCCTGCGCAAGCTCACCCTGTCGGTCAGCCGCCGCAGCGACCTGGCCGAAGGCGAAGTGGGCCTGGTGCGCGGCCTGGCCATTGCCAACGGCATGAAACTGGCCCGCGACCTGGGCAATCTGCCGGGCAATGTCTGCACCCCGGCCTATCTGGCCGACACCGCCCGCGCGCTGGCCGAGCGCTTTGGCTGCGAATGCACGGTGCTGGAGCAGGATGACATGGCCGAGCTGGGCATGGGCTCGCTGCTGTCGGTGGGCAAGGGCAGCATCCAGCCGCCCAAGCTGATTGTCCTCAAGCACAACGGCGGCCCGGCCGGGCAAAAGCCGGTGGTGCTGGTGGGCAAGGGCATCACCTTTGACACCGGTGGCATTTCGCTCAAACCGGGCGAAGGCATGGACGAAATGAAGTTCGACATGTGCGGCGCCGCCAGCGTGCTGGGCGCCTTCCAGGCGGCGGTGGAAATGAAGCTGCCGCTGAACGTCATCACCGTGGTGGCCGCCGCTGAGAACATGCCGTCCGGCGGCGCCTCCAAGCCGGGCGATATCGTCACCAGCCTGTCTGGCCAGACCATCGAAATCCTCAACACCGACGCCGAAGGCCGGCTGGTGCTGTGCGATGCGCTGACCTACTGCGAGCGCTTCGAGCCCGCCGCCGTGGTGGACGTGGCCACGCTGACCGGCGCGTGCATCATCGCCCTGGGCCATCAGGCCAGCGCGCTGTTCAGCAATCAGGATCACCTCAGCCGCGAGCTGCAAGCCGCCGCCGACGAAGCCGCCGACCGCGTGTGGCCGATGCCGATGTGGGAGGAATACCACGAGGTGCTGAAAAGCAACTTCGCCGACGTGGCCAATGTCGGCGGCCGCCCCGGCGGCAGCATCACCGCCGCGTGCTTTTTGTCGCGCTTCACCAAGGCTTACGACTGGGCGCACCTGGACATCGCCGGCGTGGCGTGGAAGAGCGGCAAAGAAAAAGGCGCCACCGGCCGCCCAGTGCCGCTGCTGACCCAGTTCTTGCAGGACCGCGCCGATACCGCCGCCGGCAATGTGGTGCGCCGTGGCCGTCCGCGCCGCGACGCCGCCGACACGAGCCACGACGATGACGCAGCGGATTGACTTTTATCACCACGTGCGCGACCCGCTGGCCTTTGCCTGCAAGCTGGCCGCCACGGTGATGGGCAAGGGTCAGCGCTTGCTGGTATTACTGGCCGACCCCGCCCAGCTGCACGCGTTTGACGAACGGCTGTGGACCTGGCAGCCCACCAGTTTTATCCCGCATTGCCGGCTGGACGAGCCCATCGCCGCCGACACCCCGGTGCTGCTGGCCACCCGGCTGCCGCCGGGGCCGGCGCCGTGCCCGGTGCTGCTGAATCTGTCGCTGGGCGTGCCGGACGAATATTCCCGCTTTGAACGCCTGCTGGAAATCGTTGGCGAAGACCCCGACTCACTCGCCCGCGCTCGCCAGGTGGCCCGAGCCTACAAGGCCGCCGGGTTAGAGACGGTATACCACGACATGACCGGCCGCTGATGCGGCCGGTTTTTTTGTGCCCATCCGCCGGCCGGGCCCATTCTGCCCTGAGCCGGCTTTCTCTTCCGCCGCGCGCCCACCGCCAGCCACCCCAGCCGCCGGTGTATAATCAGCCACTTTTCTCATCAAAATTCCGCATAAGCACAACATGGAACTTGCCAAAAGCTTCGAACCGGGTGATCTGGAAAACCGTTGGTACGCGCGCTGGGAAAGCGCCGGCTATTTCAAGCCGCACATGGACCTCAGCAAGCCGTCCTTCTGCATCCAGCTGCCGCCGCCCAATGTGACCGGCACCCTGCACATGGGCCACGCCTTCAACCAGACCATCATGGACGGCTTGACCCGCTACCACCGCATGAAGGGCGACAACACCAGCTGGGTGCCGGGCACCGACCACGCCGGCATCGCCACCCAGATTGTGGTGGAGCGCCAACTGGCCGAACAAGGCGTCAGCCGCCACGACCTGGGCCGCGAAGACTTCATCAGCAAGGTGTGGGAATGGAAAGCCAAATCCGGCGGCACCATCACCCAGCAAATGCGCCGCGTGGGCTGCTCGGTGGACTGGGAGCGCGAATACTTCACCATGGACGCCACCCGCGCCGAAGTGGTCACCGAAGTGTTTGTCCGCCTGTTTGAACAAGGCCTGATCTACCGCGGCAAGCGCCTGGTCAACTGGGACCCGAAACTGGGCACCGCCGTGTCTGACCTGGAAGTGATCTCGGAAGAAGAAGACGGCCATATGTGGCATATCCGCTACCCGGTGGTGGGCAGCGATGACACGGTGATTGTCGCCACCACCCGCCCGGAAACCCTGCTGGGCGACGTGGCGGTGGCGGTGAACCCCAATGACGAGCGCTATCAGCACCTGGTGGGCAAGCAACTGCAACTGCCGCTGACCGGCCGCCAGATTCCGGTGATTGCCGATGACTACGTCGATGCCGCCTTTGGCACCGGCTTTGTCAAAATCACCCCGGCGCACGACTTCAACGACTATCAAGTGGGCAAGCGCCACGCCACCCAGCTGATCAATGTGATGAGCCTGGAAGCCAAAATCCTGGCCAAGGCGCAGGTGTTTGGCTTTGACGGCAGCGTGCAAGGCCAAATCGACCTGCCCGCCGCCTACGCCGGCCTGAGCACCGCCGAAGCGCGCAAGGCCATGGTGGCCGATCTGGACGCCGCCGGCCTGCTGGTGGAAGTCAAACCGCACAAACTGATGACCCCGCGCGGCGACCGCACCGGCTCGGTGATCGAACCGCTGCTGACCGACCAATGGTTTGTCGCCATGAGCAAGGTCAGCGAACAAGACCCCACCGGCAAATCCATCACCCAAAAAGCCATCGACGCGGTGGAATCCGGCCAGGTGCGCTTTATCCCGGAAAACTGGGTGAACACCTACAACCAGTGGATGAACAATATCCAGGACTGGTGCATCAGCCGCCAACTGTGGTGGGGCCACCAAATCCCCGCCTGGTACGACGAAGACGGCAAGGTGTATGTCGGCCGCAGCCTGGAAGCCGCGCAAGCGCAAGCGCCGGGCAAAACCCTGCGCCGCGACGACGACGTGCTGGACACCTGGTTCAGCTCGGCGCTGGTGCCGTTCTCCACCCTGGGCTGGCCGGAAGACACCCCGGAACTGCGCGCCTTTGTGCCCTCGCAAGTGCTGGTCACCGGCTATGAAATCATTTTCTTCTGGGTGGCCCGGATGATCATGATGACCACCCACTTCACCGGCAAAGTGCCGTTCACCGACGTCTACATCCACGGCATCGTGCGCGACCACGAAGGCAAAAAGATGTCCAAGTCCGAGGGCAATGTGATTGACCCGGTGGACCTGATCGACGGCATCAATCTGCCCGAGCTGGTGCAAAAGCGCACCACCGGCCTGCGCCGCCCGGAAAAAGCCCCGCAAATCGCCAAAGCCACCGAAAAGCTCTTCCCCGATGGCATCCCGCCGTTTGGCGCCGACGCGCTGCGCTTTACCATGGCCAGCTACGCCAGCCTGGGCCGCTCGGTGAACTTTGACTTCAAACGCTGCGAAGGCTACCGCAACTTCTGCAACAAGCTGTGGAACGCCACCCGCTTTGTGATGATGAACGTGGAAGGCAAAGACTGCGGCCAGGACGAAACCCTGCCGCTGGAATACAGCTTTGTGGACCAATGGATCATCGGCCGCCTGCAACAATGCGAAACCAGCGTCACCACCGCGCTGGACAGCTACCGCTTTGACCTGGCCGCCCAGGACATCTACGAATTCATCTGGAACGAATACTGCGACTGGTACGTCGAGCTGGCCAAGGTGCAGCTGCAAACCGGCAACGACGCCCAGCAACGCGCCACCCGCCGCACCCTGGTGCGCGTGCTGGAAGTCGCCCTGCGCCTGACCCACCCGATCATGCCCTTCATCACCGAAGAGCTGTGGCAAACCGTCGCCCCGCTGGCCAACGCCAACAAAACCGACTCGCTGATGCTGGCCCCGTGGCCGGTGGCCGCCCCGGAAAAGATCAACGCCCAGGCCAACGCCCGCATGGCCGCCTTCAAGGACATGGTCAACGCCGTGCGCAACCTGCGCGGCGAAATGGCCATCGGCCCGGCAGTGAAAGCCCCGCTGTTTATCGAAACCCAGGACGCCAGCCTGGCCGACTACATCCCCTACCTGAAACTGCTCTGCCGCCTGTCCGAAGGCAGCCTGCTGGCGCAACTGCCCGAAGACGACGCCCCCGTCGCCATGGCCGGCAACGCCCGCCTGATGCTCAAGGTGGAAATCGACAAAGCCGCCGAAACCGCCCGCCTGACCAAGGAAATCGGCAAGCTGGAAATTGAGCTGGGCAAGCTGACCGCCAAGCTGGAAAAACCGGGGTATGTGGATAAGGCCCCGGCGCATCTGGTGGAGCGCGACAAGGCGCAGCTGGCGGAGTTTGGGGATAAGCTGGTGAAGTTGAAGGGGCAACTGGGGAAGTTGGGGTAATCAGTAAGTAATTTAAACCTCCAGGCCAATTTCGATCTTATCGGTTGGCCTGGTTTTATGGTCGAGTGATTATGAATAGTGTCTTTTCAGAAAAATATTATAATCAAGTTCAATTCCCCAATCTATACCACGATCCAGAAGAGCCAGGATTTAATGTTGGCGACTGTAGAGAGGGCGAAAAAGTAGTGCACATTAACCCTGAGAATTTCTCAACAAAGATATTTTCCCCATCAAGCAGTCATCACACCACAAGAAGCATCCCTGCACAGAGTGGAATATATAAATTCGAAGTAAATACAGATTCCGACAACCTCATTTATATTGGCAAGGCCATCGACCTGAAAAGCAGATTTGCAATCTACCTAAAAAATGTACGGCATTTACTGCTTATCCATGAAGGATACCAAACCAAACCGAGCAGAAATCCATTTAGATGCATTCATTATGTTTTAGCAAAAGCTGCAATCAATAAGCAGGCTGTAAATTTTTATTACTATTTAAGCGAGCCAGGTGAAGATATTGATCGACTAGAGTTCAAAGAAATTTCTTTGGAGGCGGTTGCGCGTATTCAAGCAAATAGATTCCACTCCATCCTAAATGAAATGCCCGCATTAAATAACATGAACAAAGAAGATTTGAGCGAAAAATGGCGCGCAGTGCAACATGCTATTTGCAACCCCTGCACATTGTAACGCTGGCGCACATATTCTTTCCGTCCCCACTTGCAGGTAAGCTGAGGGTTTTACAGAGAGAGCTGCGGCAACCACAGTGAGGTTTGGCCCTCCCAGCTAGCCCTACTTCACAAGGAGCTTTCATATGCAACTCCACCTCCCCACCCCACCTCACCCCGGTGAAATCAAAACCTTCGGCCCATTTGGCCCTAAATACGCCGTGGGGGTTCCTCTTCGACAGCTGGAAGATGGCGACTGGTTGATTGAAATCACCATGGTGGAAACCGGTGAAAAAACGGAATACCGGCTGGCCCATCTGCTGGACGACCCGGAGGCGCGCTAATGTATGCCGTGGCTTTCGATCTGGTGGTGGCCGACACCGAACACCACCACCCCAAAGGCGTCGCCCAAGCCTATACCGAAATAGGCGCAATTCTGGCGGAGTTCGGTTTTCGCCGGGTGCAGGGCAGTTTGTATGTGTCCGACAGCGAAGACATGGCGCAGTTGTTTCTGGCCATTCAGGCCTTGCGTGCTCGCGCCTGGTTTCCCAAGTCGGTGCGCGATATTCGCGCCTTCCGCATTGAGCAGTGGTCGGATTTCACCGCCGTGGTAAAGGCCTGATTTTGCCAGGCTTGGCCAGCCAAGCACCCATAAAAAAATAGCTGAGTTCACATCAGCATGGGACAGAATGTCCAGAACACCCGCCACGCCCGGCGGGTGGCTCAGTGCGATACCGCGACCGATTGAACCTGGCCACCCAGGGCACCCGGCAATTCATGCGAAACGAATGCGGCGACCGCTCCTTGTACGGGCCAAGAGACAGCGGCAAACCGCTAGCGATGCCCAACAACCATCAGTCAGCCGTCACACTGCCCGCACTGATACTGACACTCCCCGGATTGCTGGCCGGGCTGACGGCGGCGACTTGAATATTGAGCGAGGCATCGCCGCTGCCGGCGCTGCTCTGTGTGGCGCCACCACTCAGGTTATTCAGCATCTTGCCGATGTCGCCCAGGGCTTTTTCAGCCTGGCGCACCACGCTATCGCTCTGCCGGCGCAGTTTGCGCTTGAGCATCTCCAGGGTGCGTTTGATGTCGCTGGCCAGTTCTTTGGCCTCACGAACAAAGTCCTGCTTTTCTTTATTGCTGGCGCTTTGGCCACTCTGGCCGCTGGCGGCGGCTGTCTGGGCGTTGGTCTGGTGCTTGCCGGTTTCCGTACTGTTGGCGCCGGTGCTATCAGGTGCGCTGTCGGCGGTGGCGGTTTGCGGGTTGGCTTGCTGAGCGGTGGTGTCTGGGCTAATGGCCGCGTTGGCGGATTTCGGGGCGCTGGTTTGCCCGCTGCCGCTGGCGTCGGAAAAATTCTTCACCGCGGCTTTCAGTTCGTTGGCAATCTGCCCCAGTTGGCGCGCCAGTGCCTTGCGCTGTGCCGGGCTGGCGCCGGCCATCATGGATTTCAGCAGTTTCATGCGTTTTTTCAGCTCGGCCACTTTTTCGTTGGCGCGCTGACGGGCGCTGGCAGCGTCATTGCTGCTCAGCTGGCCAAAGCGGTCATAAATGCTTGGGCCGCTGTCACGGCCGCCCAATTGCACTTTGGTGTCTGGCGTGCTGGTCGATGCGGTCTTGGCTTCGCTGACGGTGGCTGCTTGGGCCACGGGACGGTTAAGCGGGTTCAAGTTGGCAAAGCGACTGCGCAAGGAGTCGGTCAGGCTGGACAGGCTCATGGCTGGCTTTCGTTGAGCGTCAGGTTTTGTTATCGTCTGTCATTGGCGCAGGTTAAGCGCGCCATCGACCAAACTTCTGGCATGAATGCGCATTTCAGCCATCTGGCGCGATAAACCACGCCAGAAATGTTGATTCACGCAATAAATTTATCCCTTGCGGCTGGCGCTGCATGCTGCTTGTCCTGCTGATTGCTTACCCCGAACGCTGTGCATGAACCCTCCCACGCATCTTCCGATTATGGCGGCATTTGCCGCGCTGATTTCCGTGCAGACTGGCGCGGCATTTGCCAAGTCGCTGTTTCCGCTGGTGGGCGCCGAGGGCGTGGCGGCCTTGCGCCTGGGCCTGTCGGCGTTGTGGCTGTCGTTGTGGTTCCGGCCGTGGCGCTTGTGGCGGGCGCGGCCGGACTGGCTGGCGCTGCTGGGCTACGGCATCATGCTGGGCTTGATGAACCTGCTGATTTACCGGGCGTTTATGTATATTCACGTCAGCCTGGCCGTGTCGATTGAGGTGATTGGCCCGCTGGCGGTGGCCTTGCTGAATTCGCGTCAGCGCAGGGATGTGCTGTGGGTGGGCCTGGCGCTGCTGGGCCTGGCCTTGCTGCCGTTTGGCCAGTTGGGCAGCGGGCTGGATGTTCGGGGCGTGGCGTATGCGCTGGCGGCGGCCTTGTGCTGGGCGCTGTATGTGGTGTTTGGCGCGCGCGCCGCCAGCGGCGGCGGCCAGGCCGTGGCCACCGGCATGCTGGTGGCGGCGCTGTTTGCCGTGCCGCTGGGCGTGGCGCAATCTGGCGCACAGCTGCTGACCCCCTACGCGCTGGCCATTGGCCTGGTGGTGGCGGTGTTGTCCAGCATGTTGCCGTTTTTGCTGGATATGTACGCCATGCGCTGGCTGCCGGCGCGGGTGTTTGGCGTGTTGCTCAGTGCGTCGCCGGCGATGAGCGCGCTGGCGGGCTGGTGGGTGCTGGGCGAAACGCTGGGCCCGCTGCAAATTCTGGGGGTGAGCGCCATCATGCTGGCCTGCGCCGGCAGCGCGCTTTTCGCCCGGCCGGCGAGTACCGGCGATCAATCATGAACAAGGATGCACATGGTGTTGAAGTATTGTAAGCAGCTGGGGGTGGGCCTGGTGTTGTCGGCGCTGGCGGCCACCGCCGGGGCTCAGGTGCAGGTGCGCGACGATGCCGGGCAGATGGTGACGCTCAACGCGCCGGCACGCCGGGTAATCAGCCTGGCGCCGCATGTCACCGAGCTGATTTACGCAGCCGGTGGCGGTGCGCGGCTGGTGGGAGTGGTCAGCCACAGTGATTACCCCGAGGCGGCCAAGCAGGTGCCGCGCGTGGGGGACAATCGCCAGGTGGATATCGAGCGGGTGCTGGCCTTGAAGCCGGATTTGCTGGTGGTGTGGCTGCATGGCAACGCCGAGCGCCAGCTGGAGCCTTTGCGCCGGCTGGGTGTGCCGCTGTTTTACAGCGAGCCGACCAAGCTGGAGGCTATTCCGGAAACTTTGCTGAAACTGGGCACGCTGATGGGCAGCGAGCCGCAGGCGCAGGCAGCGGCTGGGCAGTTTCGCCAGCGGCTGGCGGGCTTGCGCCAGCACTATGCCCAGGCGCGGCCGCTGCGGGTGTTTTATCAGGTGTGGGATCAGCCCTTGTATACGCTGAATGGTCAGCATATGGTCAGCGATGTGCTGCGGCTGTGCGGTGGGGTGAATATCTTTGCCGATTTGCCGGTGACAGCGCCGACGGTGACACAAGAGGCGGTGATTGCGGCCGATCCCGACGTGATTCTGGCGGGCGAGATGAGCGGACGCGGCGCGGCAGACGGCTGGAAGCGCTTTCCGCGGATGCGCGCGGTGCGCCAGCAGCAGCTCTACACGCTGAATGGCGATTTGCTGCATCGCCCGGGGCCGCGCATTCTGGATGGCGCCAGCCAGGTGTGCCAGCGGCTGGCACAGGCCAGGGCACAGCGGCCGTAGCAACGGCTCACCACCAGCGCCAGCGCTTGAACAGATAGCCCATGGCGGCGGCAATCGCCGCCATCACGCCCAGCACAATAAAATAGCCCCATTTCCAGTGCAGCTCGGGCATGTATTCAAAGTTCATGCCGTAGATGCTGGAAATCAGCGTCAGCGGCATGAACAGCGTGGCGATCACCGTCAAAAAACGCATCTGCCGGTTCATCTGGTTGGATTGGGTGGAGATATACAAATCCACCATGCCGGCGATCAGGTCGCGCTGCATGTCCACGGTTTCCAGCAGGTGCACCAGATGGTCGTAGACATCGCGCAGATACACGCGGGTTTCGTCGTCCAGCAGCGCAGAATCGCCATGCTGCAAGGTCATCACCGCCTCGCGCAGCGGCCATAGCGCGCGGCGCAGCGACAGCAGGGCCATTTTCAGGGTGTGGATGCGCGCCAGCGTGCCGCCGTCCGCCTGGCCGGCCAGCAAGCGGGTGTCTAATTCTTCTACGGTGTCGCCCAGCTGATCCAGGGTGACAAAATACTGATCGACAATCACGTCCAGCAGGCTGTAGGCCAGATAACCCGCCCCCAGTCGGCGGCCCTGGCCAATGCCGTTTTTCAGCCGCTCGCGCAGCGGCTGAAAGCGCCCGGCCGGGCGCTCTTGAAAGGTCAGCACCACATTGCGGCCCAGCACCATGCTGATTTGTTCTTCGCTCAGCGTGCGGCTGGCCGGGTGGTAGTCAAACACATGGGTGACGATAAAAATATAGTCGCCGTAGTCTTCGATCTTGGGCCGCTGATGGGTGTTGAGCACGTCTTCCATCACCAGCGGGTGCAGCTGAAAGCGCCGGCCGATTTCCGCCATCATCGCCACATCTTGCAGGCCGTAGACGTTCAGCCACAGCGTGCCGTCGCCTGGCTGGTGGGTGCGGCTGGCGGCCAGGCTGGCAAAGGTGGTTTCCTGGTAGTGCTCGGGGCTGAATTCAATCAGCAGAATGCGCGGTTCGGCGGTTTTGGTTTCGCCAATATGCACCAGTTCGCCCGGCGCGTGGCCTGCGTGGCGGCTCAGCCGGGCGGATGGGTGGCGGCTCATGCCTGACGGACGTGAAAGCTCAGGCCAGTGGCGCGCCAGGGGGCTTCTTCCTGCTTCAGCGCCCCGGCGGTCAGCGGCGTGCTGGCCAGCCAGTCGCCGTCCACGGTCAGGGTAAAGCCGCGCGGCGCGGCGCTCAGTTGCAGAGTGGTCGGCAATTCCACCGGCCGCCGGCTGCGGCTGAACAACACCGCCAGGCGCAGG
>ERZ650300.48-NODE-48-length-53642-cov-38.831582_pt1 | contig 53642 bp, 47 predicted proteins | sample MGYA00376236_ERZ650300 | MGnify/ENA primary metagenome ERZ650300 (study PRJEB26733, sample SAMN07839303) | wastewater metagenome | biome: urban; feature: wastewater treatment plant; material: waste water | place: USA: North Carolina | collected 2016-04-28 ...
GCGATGGACCCGGCCAAGCCGCCCAAGGCCATCTACCGCGAGAACGGCAAGGCCATCGACATCCCCCGTGACGGCTTCTACTCGTCCGAAGCCTTCACCAACAAGCTGCTCGAATACATCAAGAACGGCGAAGGCTCCGGCAAGCCCTTCTTCGGCTACCTGGCCTTCACCGCACCCCACTGGCCCCTGCACGCCCCGGACGCCGACATCGCCAAGTACAAAGGCCGCTACAAGGAAGGCTACGACACGCTGCGCAAGGAACGCATCGAGCGCATGAAGAAGCTCGGCCTGATCGCCGCCGACACCCCGGTGTATGAAGGCCACCCCAACTGGCCCAAGTGGGACAGCCTCACCCCGGCCCAGAAGGAATCCGAGGCCCGCCGGATGACGGTTTACTCCGCGATGGTCGAGAACATGGACCGCCAGATCGGCCGCGTGCTCGCCTACCTCAAGGAGCGTGGCGAGCTGGACAACACCTTCATCTTCTTCATGTCCGACAACGGCGCCGACGGCAACTCGGTGTACGACGTGGGCCGCACCCGCGAGTGGATCCACAAGGACATGGACAACAGCACCGCCAACATCGGCAAGCCCGGCTCCTTCATCGAGTACGGCCCCGGCTGGGCCCAGGTGGGCATGAGCCCGTACAAGCTGTACAAGTCCTTCATGTACGAAGGCGGCATCTCGGTGCCGGCCATCGCCTGGGGCCCCGGCATCCGCGGCGGCAGCGTGAAGCGCGAGTTCGCCCACGTGATGGACGTCGCCCCGACGATCTTCGAACTGGCCGGCGCGAAGCACCCGGGCACCGAGTACAACGGCCGCGAAGTGTTGCCCCTGCGTGGCAAGTCGATGCTGCCCTACCTGCAGGGCAAGGCGAAGCAGGTGCGCGGCAAGGACGACGCGGTGGGCTGGGAACTCGGCGGGCGCAAGGCCCTGCGCAAGGGCGACTGGAAGATCGTCTATGCCAACCAGCCCTGGGGCACCGGCGACTGGGAGCTCTACAACATCGCCCGCGACCGCACCGAAAGCCGCAACCTCGCCGCCAGCCAGCCGGCCAAGCTGAAGGAGATGCTGGCCGAGTGGAAGCGCTACGTAGCCGAGACCGGCACCCTCGAGATCGACAACCTCGCCAACCGGCCCGGCTACAGCAACGGCGCCAAGTACTACGAGGATCTGGAGGTCGAGGTGAACATGAAGCCGCGCAACCCGGCGCCCACCACCAACTGAGCCTCCCCGAATGCGCGGCCTCCTGGGCACTCTGGTTACAGTCGCCGCCCTGGCCTCCCTCCCCTCCCTGGCGGGGGCGGCGACGCCCCCAGGAGAGCCGCGCGCCCACTACGTGGCCGACACCCGGTGCACCGCCTGCCACCCCCGGCAGGCGGCGGCCTGGAAGGGCTCCAAGCACGATCTGGCGATGCAGCCCGCCTCCCCCGCCGCAGTGCTGGGCGACTTCAACGATGCGCAATTCAGCGCCCCCGGCGAGACGGCCCGTTTCTTCCGCCGGGATTCGCGGCTCTTCATCAATACCATCGGCGACGACGGCAAGGCGACGGACTTTCCGGTCAGCCACGCCTTCGGCCTGCGCCCGCTCCAGCAGGTGCTGATCCCCCAGGCCGGCGGACGCCTGCAGGCCTTCACCGTCGCCTGGGACACCCAGCGGAAGCGCTGGTTTTCCCTCCACCCGGAAGGCGCCCTGCCGCCCGGATCGCCGCTCCACTGGACCGGCCGCTTCCAGAACTGGAACCTGATGTGCGGCGAGTGCCACACCACGGCTTTCCGCAAAGGCTACGACGACGCCACCGACCGCTACCGCAGCACCTGGGCCGCCGGCCACGTGGGCTGCCAGGCCTGCCACGGGCCGGCCAAGGCGCACGCCGACAGCGCCCGCCGGCCCGGAAAGAAACCGACACCCACGCCGATACCGACGCCCAACGGCGCCCTCGCCAGCGCCCACGGCCAGGTGGACCAATGCGCCAGCTGCCACGCCCGGCGCACCCGCCTCGTGGAAGAAGCCGCCCCCGGCAAGCCGCTTTTCGACAACTTCATCCCCGACACCCTGCGCGCCGGCCTCTACCACCCGGACGGCCAGCAGCTGGACGAGGTGTTCGAGTACGGCGGTTTCCGCCAGAGCCGCATGTACCAGGCCGGCGTGGCCTGCGCCGACTGCCATGAACCCCACGGCGGCAGCTTGCGCGCCAGCGGCAACGCCCTGTGCGTGCGCTGCCACAGCCCCGCGCCGGACCCACGCTTCCCCGGCCTGGAGGCCAAAAACTACGACGCGCCCGCCCACCACGGCCACGCCGCCGGCCAGCCCGGCAGCCAGTGCGTCGATTGCCACATGCCCAGCCGCGACTACATGGTCGTCCACGGCCGCCGCGACCACGCGATCCGCATCCCGCGGCCGGATCTCACTCGGCGCATCGGCACCCCCAACGCCTGCCAGGGCTGCCACGCCGACAAGCCGCCGGAATGGTTGGAGGCCGCCATCGACAAACAGCACGGCCACCGCGAACGCCCGCCCCATTACGGCGAAGTGATCGCCGCCGCCCGCGCCCACCAGCCCGGCTCAACCGCCCGACTCGCCGCGCTGATCGACGACACTTCCCAACCCGCCATCGTCCGCGCCACCGCCATCGAAACCCTCGCCGGCCTGGGCGCCCCGCTGCCCGCCAGCGCCTTTGCCGACCCCGACCCGGCCGTGCGCACTGCGGCCGCCGCAGCCCTCTCGATCCGCCCCGCCACCGAGCGCCTCGCCCGCCTGCCGGCGCTGCTGGCCGACCCGCTGCGGGCCGTGCGCATCACCGCCGCCCGGGGGCTGGCCGACATCCCGGCGGACCGGCTCGACGCCGACCAGCGCCGGCTGCGCGAACAAGGCATCGCCGGCTTCATCACCGCCCAGCAGGCCATGGCCGACATGCCCAGCGCGCAGGTGAATCTTGCCCAGCTCTACCTCGACCTGGGCAAGCAGACGGACGCCGAGCGCCACTACCGCCGCGCCATTGCCCAGCTGCCGTCCGGCAACGACGCCCGCCTCGCGCTGGCCCGGCTGCTGGTGGATCAGGGCCGCGGCGCGCAGGCCACGCAACTGCTGCGGGACGGCGTTCCGGCATCCAGCCAGCCCGGCCCCCTGCACTTCGCCCTCGGCCTCATCGCCGGCAAGGCCGGCCGCTGGGCCGAGGCCGCCGCCGAACTGGAACGCGCCGCCAGCCTGATGCCCGACGATGCCCGCGTCCGTCGCAACCTGGACGCGGTGCGCCAGCGCATGGCTCGGTAGGGCGCGAACGACGGAGAGCCTCCGTCCTGTAGGTCGGACTTCAGTCCGACACCACGGCTTGGTCATGCACGATTTGTCGGACTGAAGTCCGACCTGCAGGGGACATCCGGCCTAGCCGGCGCAGCGCAGCAGCACCTCGGCGAAGCGTGCGGGGGCCTCGGGGGCGACGCCGAGGAAGAGCTCGGGCTCGATGAGTTCCAGTTCCATCACCGCCGGGCGGCCATCGGGCAGACGCACCATGTCCACCCGGGCGTAGGTGGTCGGGGCCGGGGTGGCGGAGAGGGCCAGGGTCGCCAGTTCCACCTCGTCGGCGGCCGGCTGGTAGGGGTGGTTGGTGCCGCCGTACATGTCCTGCACCCGGTAGTCGCCGGCGGCCGGCTGCTTGCGGATGGCGTGAGAGAAGGCACCGCCGAAGTAGATCAGCGACACCTCGCCCTGGGCGGCGACGCTCTCGATGAAGGGCTGGACCAGCACGTCGCCCTCGGCCAGCAGCGCGGCCAGGTGGGCTTGGCAGGCCGGGTCGGTGGCGTGGGCCTTGAGGGCGCCGATGGCGCCGATCGACACCGCCGGTTTCACCACAACCTCGCCCCAGCCGGTGGCGGCGAGCCGGGCGGCGCCGTCCGCCGCGCCGCGATCCAGCCACAGGGTGGGCACGGTGGGGATGCCCTTGGCCGCCAGCTCGCGCAGGTAGGCCTTGTGGCTGTTCCATTCGATCACCGAGACTGGATTGACGAAGGCGGTGATCTGGCTGGTCCGCGCGGCCCAGGCGAGGAACTCGGGCAGGCGGCGGAAGTAATCCCACGGGGTACGCACTACCACCAGCGGATAGGCGGCCCAGTCTTCCGGGCTGTCCCACGGGGCGACGACGGCCTCGACGCCGATCTCGGCCAGCGCGGCGACCAGCAGGTGGGTTTCCGGGTCCGGCTTGGCCATGGTGGCGCCGGTGACGAGGACGATGCGAGTGGAGGCTTCCATGGGCGGGGCAGGCAGAGGAAAAGTCGGCCCGCCATTCTAGCGGCGATGGGCCGCGGCCCGGCCTGTCGGTAGCGTCAGCGCAGGCTGAACCACACCCGCTCGGCGTAGCGCCCGTCCTTGCCACGGGTGCCGGGGCCGGGCTCGCGGCGCACCGAATGAACCCATGGGGCTGTCGACAGTTCGTCCATGAAGGCATCCACGCCGGCCTCCTCGCCGGAGCGGATGCGGGCCACGAAGCCGGCGCCCTGGGCGTCGATGCCGTCGAGCACGGTGCCGGGCGGCAGCGCCGTGGATACGCGGCGCCGGAGCTCGGACGTGCCGATCGCCGGGCCGGAACGATCCGACGGCAGCGCGCCCATCGCCGACAGCCGGTGCCAGCGCACTTGCTCGCTGCGGGTGAAGGGAACCCGGATGTACTTGCAGCCGTCGCCGCACCACACCGGAAACTCCAGGTAGGTGGCGGTGACCTGCCGGGCCACCAGATTGCCGGCGGAATCCCGGGCCACGTAGAGCTCCTTGTAGCCCTCGCCCGAAAGGTCGCGAAACAGCGGATCGTCCCGCTCGATGAGCATGTACGGCCAACTGAGCTGCAGCCAGCCATCGTGGCAGGCCTCGGCGGCGGGCTGCAGGCGGATGATGCTCGCCCCTTCGCTGCCGGGCGCGCCGAGCTGCAGCTGCAGGCCCGCTTCGACGGTGCCGCTCAGGGTCACGTCAAACCACGGCTGGCGCCGGGCCTCGTCGGGCAGATGCTGGGTGACCAGCGCCAGAAAGATCAGCGGGTCGTCGTTGCGATATTGCCCGGCCAGCTGCGGGCAGCCCTTGCCCTTGGGGATCTCGAGGGGCGTCCAGTCGGCGGGGGTGCGCCCTTCGTCGCCACAGCCCGCCAGCAGCAGCGCCGCCAGCCCGGCGGCAAGGCGGGCACGGAGCGCGGGCGAGACATTGGGGAAGATCGGCATGGGCAGGCTGAAAGATCGACGGCCGCCCATGCTTGCGGCGGCCGTCGGGATTGTCAATGCACCTGCGCGGTCAGCGCCACACCCCCGGCCGCGGGGTGAAACTGTCGAGCACCCGGATGTAGCTCTGCCGGGCCAGGGCGCTTGCGTCGCGCAGGTTGGCCTGACACATGCTGCCCTTCAGCTGGGCCACCGATTCGTACTCGCGGTCGGCCATCCAGGCGCGCAGGTCGTGGAGGATCTGGGTGAGCCGGGCCGGCCCGTGCTCCAGCAGGCAGGACGCCAGATGCACCACGTCGGCCCCGGCCAGCAGCAGCTTGAGGGCTTCCTGGTAGCCATACACGCCGCCGGTGGCGGCCAGGGTCATGCGCGTCTGGGCGCGCAGGATGGCGATCCAGCGGATGCGCAGCAGGGCTTCGTCGGGGCTGGAGAGCACCAGCCGATCCACCATCTGCAGGTCATCGAGATTGATGTCCGGCTGGAAGAAGCGGTTGAACAGCGACACGCCCGCCGCGCCCCCGGCCTCGAGCCGGCGCACGAAGTTGGGCAATGACGCGAAGAAAGGCGGCAGCTTCATCACCACCGGCACCGCCACCGTGCGCTTGAGCTCGGTGAGCAAGGCCAGGTAGCGGGCCTCGACGGCGTCGCCGGTCTCGTTGGGGTCGGCAGCGATGTGATAGACGTTGAGCTCCAGCGCGTCGGCGCCGGCGGCTTCCATCTCGCGGCCCAGATCGACCCAGCCCGAGGGCGTGACGCCGTTGAGGCTGGCGATCACCGGAATGCCCAACCGCGCCTTCACCCGGCGCAGGTGTTCGAGGTAGCGGTCGATGGCGCTCTCGTAGCTGCCGTGGTCGGGCAGGAAGCCGGCGGATTCGCCGTCCTGGAGTTCGGCGTGGAGCAGGAAGCGGTCGGCCATCGCGTCTTCGGCGATCAGCTCTTCCTCGTAGAACGAATGCAGCACGATGGCCGCGGCGCCGGCGTCTTCCAGCTGCAGCACGGTATCCAGGTGCTTGCACAGGGGCGATGAGGACGGCACCAGCGGGTTCTTTAGCGGCAGGCCCAGGTAGGTCGTGGACAGGTCGATCATTTCAGCTCTCCTTGGGCGCGGCGGGCGCGTGGCCGGCGGCGAGATCCTGGTAGGTCTTGAAGCGGCGGTCGGCTTCCTTCTGGGCTTCGGCCATCAGGCGTTCGGCGGCCTCCGGGTGGCTGCGGGCGAGCATCGCGAAGCGGGTCTCGCTATCCATGAAGGTCTTGATGGGCTGGCTGGGCGGGGCCGAATCGAGCTTGAACGGGTTGCTGCCGGCGGCCTCGAGACGCGGGTCGTAGCGGAACAGCGGCCAGTGGCCGGACTTCACCGCCATGTCCTGCTGGCGCTGGTTGTAGAGCATGTCCACGCCGTGGGCGATGCACGGGCTGTAGGCGACGATCAGCGAGGGGCCGTCGTGGCTCTCGGCCTCGTGGAAGACCTTGAGGGTGTGCACGTCCTTGGCGCCGTAGGCCACCGTCGCCACATACACGTGGCCGTAGTCCGAGGCGATGCGGGCCAGATCCTTCTTGGCGGTGGCCTTGCCGCCCGCCGAGAACTTGGCCACCGCGCCCACCGGGGTGGCCTTGGAGGTCTGGCCGCCGGTGTTGGAATACACCTCGGTGTCGAGCACCAGGATGTTCACGTCGTAAGAGAGCGCCAGCACGTGGTCGAGCCCGCCGTAGCCGATGTCGTAGGCCCAGCCGTCGCCGCCGATGATCCACACCGAGCGGCGGATCAGCCACTCGGCGAGGGACGCCAGCTCGGTCGCCCGCGGGTGGCTGCCGGCGGCGAGTCTGCTCAGCAGCGCGGCAACCCGCTCGCGCTGGGCGCGGATGCCCGGCTCGCTGCGCTGGTCGGCATTGACGATGGCGCTGGCGAGATCGCTGCCGATGTCAGCCTCCATCTCCTTCACCAGCTGCATCCCGTAGGCCATCAGCTGGTCGGCGGCGAGGCGCATGCCCAGGCCGAACTCGGCGTTGTCCTCGAACAGCGAGTTGGACCACGCCGGGCCGCGGCCGGCGCCATTCACTGTCCACGGCGTGCTGGGCAGGTTGGCGCCGTAGATCGACGAGCAGCCGGTGGCGTTGGCCACCAGCATGCGGTCGCCGAAGAGCTGGGTGGCGAGGCGGATGTAGGGCGTCTCGCCGCAACCGGCGCAGGCGCCGGAAAACTCGAACAGCGGGTCGAGCAGCATCGCGCCGGGGATGGTGCCGTGCTTGAGCAGGCTGCGGTCGAAGTCCGGCAGCTTGAGGAAGAAGTCGAAGTTCTCGCGCTCCGGCTCGCGCAGGGGGCCGATGGGCGCCATGTTCACCGCCAGCCGGCTGATGTTGGACTTGTCGTGGATCGGGCAGGCCTCCACGCAGTCGCCGCAGCCAGTGCAATCCTCCGGCGCCACCTGGTAGCTGATGTGGGTGCCGGCCGGGAAATCCTTGCTCTTGGCGGGCACGTGCTTGAAGGTCGGCGGCGCATCGGCGGCGGCCTCCACCGGAAAGGCCCGGGCGCGGATCGCCGAGTGGGGGCAGACGAACACGCACTTGCCGCACTGGGTGCACAGGTCGGCCTCCCACACCGGGATCTCCAGCCCGATGTTGCGCTTCTCGAACTTGGCGGTGCCGGTCGGGAAGGTGCCGTCGATGGGCATGGCCGACACCGGCAGACGGTTGCCCTCGCCCCGGTAGATGGGCAGGGTGAAATCGCGGACGAAGGCCGGCTGGGCGGCATCCGGCGGCAGCACGATGGGGGCCGCGCCCTCCCCGGCGGCGCCGATGGGCACCGCGTGGAGGTTGGCGAGGGTCACGTCGATGGCGCGGTGGTTGAGGTCCGCCAGGCGCTTGCTCTTGCGGCCGTAGGTCTTGTCCACCGCCTTCTTGATGGCGGCGATGGCTTCATCCCGGGGCAGGATGCCCGAGATGGCGAAGAAGCAGGTCTGCATGATGGTGTTGATGCGCCGCCCCATGCCGGCCTCCTGGGCCACCTTGTAGGCGTCGATCACCCACAGCTTGAGGCCCTTGGCGGCGATGCCGGCGCGCATCGCGGCGGGCAGGCCGGCCCACACCGCATCGGGCGCATCCGGGGTGTTGAGCAGGAAGACCCCGCCCGGTGCCGCGTGGGCGAGCAGGTCGTAGCGCTCGACGAACACCGTCTGGTGACAGGCCACGAAGCCGGCCATGCCTTCTTCCACCAGATAGCTGGAGCGGATCGGCGCGTCGCCGAAGCGTAGGTGCGACACCGTGACGGCGCCGGACTTCTTAGAGTCATACACGAAGTAACCCTGGGCCTGGAGCGCGGTGGATTCGCCGACGATCTTGATGGAGTTCTTGTTGGCCGACACGGTGCCGTCGGCGCCCAGGCCCCAGAACACCGCGTGCTGCAGGCGGCGCGAGGCATCCGAGCGAAAGGCATCATCCCAGGCCAGCGACAGGTGGGTCACATCGTCCACGATGCCCACGGTGAACTGGCGCTTCGGCTTGTCGGCGGCCAGTTCGGCAAACACCGCGGCGACCATGCCCGGGGTGAATTCCTTGCTCGCCAGCCCGTAGCGGCCGCCGATCACCCGCGGCATCGGGCGAGCGCCATCGGCGGCGGCTTCGGCGAAGGCGGTGATGACGTCCTTGTAGAGCGGCTCGCCGTCGGCGCCGGGCTCCTTGCAGCGATCCAGCACCGCGATGGATCGGGCGCTCTCCGGGATCGCCGCCAGCAGCGCGCGGGTGTCCAGCGGACGGAACAGGCGCAGCTTGAGGAGGCCGACCTTCTCGCCGCGGGCGACCAGGTGCTCGACGGTCTCCTCCACCGTCTCGGCGGCGGAGCCCATCACCACGATCACCCGCTCGGCATCCGGCGCGCCCACGTAGTCGAACAGCTTGTAATGCCGGCCGGTGAGTTCGCCGAAGCGATCCATCGCCGCCTGCACGAGGGCCGGGAAGGCGTCGTAGAACGGGTTGGCGCGCTCGCGGGACTGGAAGAACACGTCGGGGTTCTGGGCCGTGCCGCGCAGCACCGGGTGCTCCGGCGACAGGGCGCGGGCGCGGTGGGCGGCCACCAGGCTGTCGTCGATCATCGCCCGAACCGTTTCGGGCTCGACCGCGACGATCTTGGCGACTTCATGGGAGGTGCGAAAGCCGTCGAAGAAGTGGATAACCGGAATCCGCCCGGCCAGGGTGGCGGCCTGGGCGATCAACGCCATGTCCTGGGCTTCCTGCACCGAGTTGCTGGCGAGGAGCGCACAGCCGGTGGCCCGGCAGGCCATCACGTCGGAGTGGTCGCCGAAGATCGACAGGGCGTGGGTGGCCAGCGCCCGGGCCGCCACGTGCAGCACGAAGGGCGTGAGCTCGCCGGCCATCTTGTAGAGGTTGGGGATGAACAGCAGCAGGCCCTGGCTGGCGGTGAAGCTGGTGCCCAGCGCGCCAGAAGTGAGCGCCCCGTGCAGCGCGCCGGCGGCGCCGCCTTCGGACTGCATCTCGATGATCTTGGGTACGACGCCCCACAGGTTGGGCTTGCCCTGGGCCGCCCATTCGTCGGCCCACTCGCCCATGTTCGAGGATGGGGTGATCGGATAGATGGCAATCACCTCGCTGCCGAGGTAGGCCATCCGTGCGGCGGCTTCGTTGCCGTCGAGATTGAGATACGTCGTCATTGCGACCCCCTGTTGGTACGACTGGCAGACGCGGGCCGCCCCCACGGGTGGGGCGCCGCGTCCATTGAAATTTGAAGAGCGTTGATCGCGCATCCCGGGGCGGCCCCGGAATGCGGAAGCCGGCGCCCGCAGCGCAGCATCGGAGCGACGTCCAGCAGCCGCGACCGCACCCCTTGCGGGTGGGTATTACTTCAGCTTTCCCGCCCCCGGCATGGCGGGCAGGTGGAACGGCATTCGGCTTTCATGGCGGCCCGACCTGGATTCGGGCGTGTGCAGCGCAACAATGGGGCCATCATAAGGCCCCGGTGCAAAGCCGGATTTTGACGTGGCGCAAGCTTTTGCGCGGTCAGGGCGGAGATGTGACGCGGCGCACAACCAAATTCACGCCGGACAGTACGCCGGATGATCGGGCCGGATGACGGCGCTCAGCCCTCGCCGCCGTCGCCGCGGCCCTTGAAACCGTGGCGTTCGAGCATCCGGTAGGCGGTGCGCTCCGAGACGCCCATCGCCTCGGCCACCCGGCGCCGGTTGCCCTGGTGGCGGTCCAGCAGCTCGGCCAGATAGTGGCGCTCGATCTCGTCGAGGGTGGGTTCGCCATGGATGGTCACCGGGCCGCTGGCCGCAGGCGCGACGTCGAAGCCCGGATCGCGCAGGGGCGGCAGGTGTTCGGGGCCGACGAGGCCGGTGCGGCTGGCGAGGATCAGCGCCCGCTCGACCACGTTGCGCAGCTCGCGCACATTGCCCGGCCAGTCGTAGCTGAGGAGGCGCGCCAGGGCCTCGTCGGAGAACTCGACCTGACGGCCGTTGCGGGCCCGGGCGCGGGCAAAGTGATCCACCAGCCGGGGGATGTCGTCGCGCCGGTCGCGCAGCGGCGGGACAGTGATCTCGAAGGCCGACAGGCGGTAATAAAGGTCGGCCCGGAAGCGGCCTTCGCGCACCATCTGGGCGAGGTCGCGGTTGGTGGCGACAACCACCCGGGCGTTGGCGCGCAGGTCGGTGGTGGCGCCGACCCGCCGGAAACGCCCGGTCTCGAGGACGCGCAGCAGCTTGGCCTGGATCGACGGGCCGATCTCGCCGATCTCGTCGAGGAACAGGGTGCCCTCGGTGGCGGCTTCGATGAGGCCGGGCTTGCGCCGGTCGGCCCCGGTGAAGGCGCCGCGCTCGTGGCCGAAGAGTTCGGTCTCGAAGAGGGTTTCCTGCAGGGTGCAGCAATCCACCGCCACAAAGTGCCCGTCGCGCCGCTGGCCGGCGTCGTGCACCGCGCGGGCCACCAGCTCCTTGCCGGCGCCGCTTTCGCCGCGCACCAGCACCGTCACGTCGTCGTCGGCCACCGCCTCGATGAGGCTGCGCACCTGGCACATGGGTTCGCTGCCGCCCACCATCGGGTCGTCCACCAGGCCCCGCATGGCGGCCTTGAGGGCGTCACCGGCGCGCAGCCTGGAGCCCTCGAGCGCCCGCTGGATGACCAGCTCGAGCTCGGCCAGGTTGACCGGCTTGACCAGGTAATCCACCGCCCCCAGGCGCATCGCCTCGACGGCCTGATTGATCGAGCCGTAGGCGGTGAGCATGATGACCGGGCGGGTCTGGGCGATGTCGGTGAGGGGCCCGAAATCCCGCGCGTCGGGCAGGTTCATGTCGAGCAGCACCAGATCCGGCGCCACCTCGTCGATGCGCGCCCGGGCCTCGGCCCAGGTCTGGGCGCTGTGCATGTCGAAGCCGCTGCGGGCGAGGGTCTTGAGGAGCAGGCGGTTGAGCACCGCGTCGTCCTCGATCACCAGGATCGAATGGGCGACCGGTGCGTTCATGGGTTTTCTCCGTCGGCACAGGCCAGGAAGACATGGAAGGTGCTGCCCTGCCCCGCCTGGCTCTCGACGCTGATCCGCCCGCCGTGGCGTTCGAGGATGGCCTTGCAGATGGCGAGGCCGAGGCCGGAGCCGCGGCGGCCATCTGCCCGGCGGCTGAAGAAGGGCATGAAGATCAGGGGTTGCTCCTCGACCGGAATGCCGACCCCGCTGTCCCGCACCGTGAGGTGATGGAAGTCATCCTCGCGGCGCAGGCGGATGTCGAGCGTGCCGCCGTCGGGCATGGCGTGAAAGGCGTTCTGAAACAGGTTGAGGGCCACCTGGCGCATCTCCGCCTCGTCGCCGCGCACCCGGGCGTCGGCGGGCTGGAGATCGAGATTCACCTTCACCCGGGCGCTGCGGGCCTCCTCGGCGAGCAGCGCCACCATGTCGTCAATGGCGGCCCCGACGAGCACCGGGCGGGTTGGCCCGGGCGGGTGGCTGAGGGTCATCAGGCGCTGGGTGATGAGCACGCAGCGGTCGATCTCGGCGTCCACCAGCTCGAGGTATTCGGTGACTTCGGCGGCATCCATCGAGCCATCCCGCAGCCCGCGCAGGCTGGACTGCAGCGCCAGGCGGATCGACGCCAGCGGATTGTGGATCTCGTGGGCCACGCCGTTGGCCAGCAGGCCCACCGCCGACAGCCGCTGCTCCTGGGAGAAGCGCACCTGATCGTCGAGGGAGCGGATCGCCTCGACCACCAGCCGGCGCCCGTCCGGCCCCACCAGGGGGGCGGCGTGGATCTCGACGCTCACCGAGCTGCCGTCGGGCCGTTTGAAGCTCATCACGGTGCGCAGGGCGTCCGGCCGGGCGCGCAGCTCGGCCAGCGGACAGGTGACCAGCGTGACCGGACAGGGTTCGTCCAGCTGGCGGCCGATGCGGTGACACCGCTCGCCGCGGATCGCCTCGAGGGGCAGCTGGACGAGCTCGGAATAGGCCCGGTTGGCGAGCACGATGCGGTAGTCGTCGCCGATCACCACCATCGGGTCGGGCGCCGCATCCACCAGCCCCTGCAGGAAGGCGCCCTGCTGGCCGGCCTGGTCGAGCATCTCGCCGAGGCGTCGGGTCATCGCGTCCACTTCGTCGCCCAGGCGGCCCAGTTCGCCGCCAGAGAGGCTGCCGACCCGCGCCGAGAGATCGCCATCGGCGAGCCGCCCGGCCACGCCGGCGAGCGTGCCCACCGGCGTCAGCACCTCCCGCCGCACCACCCACCAGATGGCCAAGGCCAGCAGGCACAGGGCCGCCAGCCCCAGGGGCAGCAGACGCTGCAACTGGGCCGCGCCGCTGCCTTCGGAGGGCGGCACGAACTCGACCACCAGCACGCCATTGACCGGATGGGTGTCGACGGCGCCGTGGCAGCCGCCGCAACGCGGCTGGTTGCGGATCGGGTAGGCAATGCGCAGCAGGCCGGCCTTGCCGGCATCCAGGGTGTCCAGCCGCGGCGGCGACACCATGCAGCCCGCGGTGAGGCACAGATCGCGCACCCATTCCGGGTGGAGACTGCCCTGATCGGCGTCGCGGGAGGCGAAGCGCACCTCGCCAGCCGGATTGAGCAGTGCCGCAAACTGCACGCCGGGCAGGCCGCCCAACTGGACAAGGATCTCGGCCAACCCCGACAGATCACGCCGCAGCATGGCCGACTGCAGGCTGGCTTCAAACAGGCCGGCAAGGCGGCGGGCGGAGCTTTCGTGCTCCACCTGCAGGGCCGTGCCCGAAATCCACAGGGCGCCCCCGACGAGCATGCCCGAGGCGCACAGCAGGGCCAGCATCAGGACCAGCATCAGGCGTCGCGCGAGGGGCGTGGCAAACCACAGTCGCGATAGCAGATTCATTCGTCAGGGGAAGTCCGCGGTAATTTTCAGTCTACCACCAGCCTGTCCGGGCGCCGGGCGCCTGTCCGGCAGACCGGGCACAGGGGCGGCGCCCGATGGCCGGCGGGATGGCGGAAGGTGGCGGAGCAGCGGCTACAGGTGGTGTCATGAAAGAAGGCGACGACCACCCCGCCAGCGGCCCGCCCAGGCCGGAGGGCGCCCTGGTCGCAGGCGTCGACGCACAGATTGCAGCCGGTACAGCGCTCCATGCGCAGGCGCAGCCCGGCCTCCGCGCCCGCTTCCAGCCAGTCGATGGCGCCCTCGGGGCACAGCCGGGCGCACACCGCGCAGCCCGTGCAGCGGGCGACGTCCAGGCTCACCGCCCACAGGCCACCACTTCTGCCGATGGATGCCAGCAGCCGGAGCGCCGCCGGACGGGTATCGGGGCCGGCCGTGCGGGCTGCCGGGCGCAGCAGGCCGAAGAAGCCGCGCCGCCGGGAGGGCGCGGCTTTGCCGGGCATCGCCATCGGCAGCAGCTCGATTGCTGGCGCACCAGCCGCCCGCAGCGCGTCGTTCAAGGCGTCGAGCCGCTCCACAAGTGGCATGACACGGCCCCGCGGGCAGGTGGCGCAGGTGCCGCTCACCACCCCCAGCCGGCGCAGCCCGGCCAGGTACAGGGCAAGCAGCCGCGCTTCGGAGATGGCATGCAGGCAGGGCACGCGGGTGAGCGGCCCGGCCGCCAGCGGGGCGTGCTCGCAGGCCAGGCTGAGGGTGTCGCCCGACAGCGGCAGGGCGGGCGGCGCGGCGAGCGCCAGCGCCCCCGGCGGACAGGCCGGCACGCACAGGCCGCAGCCGTCGCAGCGGGCCGGATCGAAATCGAGCCCGTCCGGCTGCATCGCCCAGGCGCCAGTGGGGCAGGCGTCCACGCAGGCGCGGCAGCGCGCCACGGCCGCGAGCCGGTGAACGCAGCGGGTCTCGTCGACGGTCAGCATCGCCGAGGCAAAAAAGCCGGGCATCCCCAGGGGATGTCCGGCAAGACGCACGAGGACCTTTGCCGCCGCCTCACGTCAGTGGATGGCCCGGAGCTGCCGGTGCAGGTTCTCGATGACATGCAGCGTGAGCGAGGCGAGTGCGGCGTAGAAGCGGGTGGAGGCGCGGGCCGTTACCCGTTCTGCAAAATCCGGGAGCCACTGCAGCAGGTGTTCCTCGATGAAGCGGCGGGCCTCCAGCCCCTCCCCGCGGGACAGCAGGTACGAAAGGAAGGCCAGCTCGTTGGAGACGTGGTCGTCGGCCGTGCGCCGCCAGTCGACCGCCATCAGCCCGTGGGCCCGGTAGCGCTCGCGCACCGCAAAGGCCGGGCCCTGCATCATCAGCTTCTCCTCGTCGCGCCAGACCGACTCGCAGGGCGAGGCGCGCAGGGCGTGGGTGAGATAGATGCCGGCGTAGTCGGCGGCGAGGTCGTCGGCCAGCGACGGGCGGTCGTGCTCGGGCACGCGGCCGATCACCCTGAGGGCGTCGCCCATCGCCACCCGGGGCTGGGCCTCGGGACCGGCCAGGGTGAGCCCGTCGGGAAAGCCGGCGGAGTGCAGCCGGATCAGGGTGTCCACGTCGCGCTCGGCTTCGTGGAGCCAGGCCAGCGCAGCCAGATCCTCGGCGGCGGCGCGCAGGCTCATGCGCGCGCCCATCGGAGTGCGGAATACGGCGTCACCCATCACTCAACCCTCCCCTTGGGATGCGCGATGAACACGATGGAGGGATTGGTCAGCTCGGGGCTGGTCATGTGCTGCACCTGCCGCACCGGCTGCTCGCCCTTGGCCATCGCCTTGGTGGGATAGGTGCCAGCGCGCAGCTGGTCGATGGGGCCCACGTCGAGCACACGCATCATGCAGGCCATCACGCAGTAGGGTTTGCGACCGGCGTCGATCTCGTCCACGCACATGTTGCACTTCTTGACGAGGTTGTCGATCGGGTCGAACTGGGGCGCGCCGTAGGGGCAGGCGGCCTCGCAGCGGCGGCAGCCGATGCACAGGGTGGAGTCGATGTCGACGATGCCGTTGTCGGCGCGCTTCCAGATGGCGCCGGTCGGGCAGGTGGGCAGGCAGGCGGGTTCGGCGCAGTGGTTGCACGACATGTTCACCTTGTAGGCGAACACCTCGGGAAACTGCCCGCCCTCGACGTACATCACGCGGCGGAAGCGCGGCCCGGGGGCGAGGCCGTTCTTGTCCTTGCAGGCGATCTCGCAGGCGCGGCAGCCGATGCAGTCCATGTTGTTGTGGATGAAGCCGAGCTGCTTCGCCGGCTTGACCGGCTCGTAGGTGGCGGCGTCGCGACGGGCCTGGGCGGCGGGCACTTCGGCGCGGGCCTCGGCGCCCAGCTTGCGGATGGTCTTCTTGTCAGCCATGGTGGTTCTCTCCTGGGGCCGGGCGTCAGTAGTCGCGCCGGAACACGCTGGAGCGTGCGGTGGCGAGCTGGTCCCAGCCAGGGCGGTGGGCGAGGTCCGTCTTCTGCACGTTGACGAGGGCGGTGTTGTAGGCGAAGGCACCAGCCGGGCTGGGTTCGTCGAGGGTCAGGAAATCCGGGTTGCCGGCCCGATCCACGCCCTGCTCGTCCAGATCCATCCACGCGCCTTCGAACAGCACCACCACGCCGGGCAGGCAGCGCTCGGTGACGTAGGCCGGCACCACGCACTTGCCGCGGCCGTTCCACACCTCGACGGTGTCGCCGGTCTGGATGCCGAGGCGCCGGGCGTCGGCGGCGTTGATGGTCAGCTCCTGGTCGTAGGTCTCGCGCAGCCACGGGATGTTGTGGAAGATCGAGTGGGTCCGCCAGCGCGGATGGGGGCTGATGAGGTGGAAGGGGTAGTCCTGCGTCTTCGGGCTGTTGAGGGATTCGAAGGGCTCGATCCACTTGGGGATGGCGGGGATCGGGTAGCCGTACTGGGTCTTGGTCCAGTCGTCAATGCCGGCCAGATACGGCGAGAAGATCTCGATCTTGCCGGAGCCGGTCTCGAAGGGCTCGCCCTTCACGATCTGGTCGCGGAAGGCCACCAGCGGACGCTTGAAGGTGAACTTGTACACCCCGTGCCGCTTGAACTCGTCCCAGCTCATCGTCACGCCCTGATGGGGGCGCACCTTGCCGTTCCACCAGGCGGCCAGATAGGCCTCGTCCACCGGGTCGGGGTTGTGGAAGTAGTCGCGGGTGGCGCGGGGGTTGTAGCGCTTGCCGAAGTCCTTCACCGTCGGGTCGAGGGCCTCGAGGCGGTAGGCGAGCTCGGTGAAGATCTGGAAGTCGGAGCGCGATTCGCCCAGGGGCTGGATCACCTTCGGGCGGTGGATGTAGTAATGGCCCTTGTACCAGGGCAGCGCCACGTCATGCCGCTCGAAGTGGGTGGCCACCGGCAGCAGAACGTCGGCCCAGATGCCCGACGGGGTGATGGTCGAATCCAGGCACACCACCAGATCCAGCTTCTCGATGGCCTGGATTTCCTTGTTGATGTTGGTGAGCTGGTTGAACCAGTCCGAGCCCTGCCAGAAAATGCCGCGGATGTTGGGGATCTGGCCGTCGGTCTCGTCTTCCCGCGGCCACAGGCCGACTTCCTCGCGCCGGAGGGTGGGGTAGTTGAGCACGCAGTGGGCCCAGCGATCCGACTTGATCGACGCAAACCACACGTTGGCGAATTCGTCGTAGGGGTAGGCCACCGATTCAGAATGCCAGGCCTTGCCCACGCCTTCGGCGCAGCCGCCGAGCTTGCCGATGTTGCCGGTCATGGCCTGCACCGCGGCGGCCATCCGGTTGTACTGCTCGCCGTAGGCGGCGCGGCCGGGCGCCCACGACGCCTTGAGCGCCGCCGGCTTGGTGGTGGCGTAGAGGCGCGCGAGCTTGCGGATGTCGTCCGCCGAAACGCCGCAGATTGCCTCGGCCCATTCGGCCGTCTTGGGCGTGCCATCGCGGGTGCCCATGATGTAATCCTTGAAGCTCTCGGCGTCCTGGTAGTCGGCGGGCATGGTGCCCTTGTCCATGCCGAGCACGAAGCGGTCGATGAACTTCTGGTCGTGTAGGTTCTCGCTGAAGATCACGTGGGCCATGCCGGCCAGCATCGCCGCGTCGGTGTTGGGGCGGATGGGAATCCACCAGGCGTCGTAGGCGGCGGCCGAATCCGTGTATTGCGGGTCCACCAGCACGAACTTGCAGCCGCGCTGCTTGGCCATCCGCATGTAGTAGAAGGTGTTGCCGCCGTGGAAGGTGTAGGCCGGGTTCCAGCCCCACATGATGATGAGCTTGCTGTGGGCGTAGGCGTCGTCCTCATTGCCGTCCTCGATGGTGCCGAAGGTGATGCGGCTGGAGAAGGTGGTGCCCTGGTAGCTGGGCACGCTCCAGCTGTTGGTGCGGCAGCCGAACATCCCCAGAAAACGCCCGAGCAGGCCTTCGATCTGGTCCGACTTGTGGAGCACGCCGTAAGACGCGCCGGCATAGCTCTGGTCGAGGATCGCGGTGGGGCCGTAGGTCTTCTTCAGCTCGACCATCTTCTGGGCGACGAAATCCAGCGCCTCATCCCACGACACGCGCTTGAACTTGCCCTCGCCGCGCTTGCCGACCCGCATCATCGGGTAGAGCAGGCGCTCCGGCGAATAAAGCCGCGAGCGGTAGCTGCGCCCGCGCAGACAGGCCCGCAGCTGGGGCTCGTCGGTGGTGTCCTTGCCGAAGAATCCGCCCTTCTGGTAGCGGCCGTCGTCGGACGACAGGCGCACGATCACGTCGCCCTTCTTGTGGGCCACCAGCATGTGGCGCGAGCCGCAGTTGTGGGCGCAGGAGGTGACCACCGTGGTGAGCTGGTCGTCGGTGTAATACGGTTCGTAGGCGAAGGCCGAGGCCTCCTTCGGCGCCACCACCAGGCCACCCAGCCCGGCAAGGCCGGCGCCCACGCCCATCACCTTGAGGAAGTCCCGTCGCCCGGGTTCAGCCGGCGCGGCAGGCGTGCCGCCATCGAAGTCGATCTTCATTTTTCTTGTCCTTGTGCCGTCGTGCCGATCTGGAAGCGGGCTTCGGATTGGGTCGGACGACCCTTGGCCCAGTCAGGTGTCTCCTCCGCCATCCCCGGCCAGGCGTGGCGTGGGTAGGGGTAGGTGATGCGATACCAGGCGCGGCCGCCGTGGCAGCCGTAGCACACGTCGCCGTTGCCCTTGCCGGCCGCTTCGATGGCGTCCGGCTTGAGGTAGCTCACCTGATGGCGGGTCGTGCGGATCGCCGCGTGGCAGGTGAGGCAGTCGTTCTGGAACATCTCGCGGGTTTCGCGCCACGGGCCGGGCAGGCCCATCACGGCGGTGTTCATCTGGCCATGGCACTTGAGGCAGGTGGTCTCGGGCACCACGCTCTTGCGCAGGCGGAAGCCCCCGTCGCGCTGGGACGTGACCGAACTCAGCGGATGCTCGTCGCGAGGGTCATGGCCTTCATGGCAGGTGGTACAGCTCAGCGCCATCACCGACTTGGCGAAATCGCTGGTCAGATGGCGCCGGTGGAAGGTGTCCTGGGTGCCGCTGTAGGTGCTGGTGCGCTGGTACCAGGCTTTCGCGTCGGCAGCCCGGACGCCGGCAGGCGAGGTCTCGCGCACGGAAGGCTTGAGCACCTCGGCGTGACAGGCGAGGCAGTCGGCGTCGGTCGCCTTGCTGATCGCGGGCTTGAAGTGCAGGGCGCTGTAGCGGGCGCGCTGGTAATCGGGAGTGGGAGTGGATTTCGGGTCGGCTGCATGCGCATCGGACAGCGCCGCACCAAACACCAGGGACAACAGGAGTGCTGCGTGGACACGTAGTTTTCTTGGAATGACCACCATGACAACCTCTCGGCTCATGCCAGACCGGCCGGACAGGCCAGTAAAAAGGCGGCCCCTTGCGGGGCCGCAAGGAAAGCCTTACTTGCCTTCCATACCCGACATGCCGGACATACCGGACATGCCGCTCATGCCTTGCTGCTTGGCCTTGTGCGCCTTCTTGGCCTTGTTGCCGGACATGCCCGACATGCCGCTCATGCCCTTCTGACCCTGCATGCCGCTCATGCCGGCCATACCCTTCTGGCCCTGCATGCCGGACATGCCAGCCATACCCTTCTGGCCTTCCATGCCGGACATGCCGGCCATACCCTTCTGGCCTTCCATGCCGGACATGCCAGACATACCCTTCTGACCTTCCATGCCCGACATGCCGGCCATGCCCTTCTGACCTTCCATGCCGGACATGCCGCTCATGCCCTTCTGGCCCTGCATGCCACTCATGCCGGACATACCCTTCTGGTCATCCTTGGCGGCCGCGGGCAGTGCCGCACAGAGAGCCAGAGCGATGGCGGAACAGCTGACGAGCTTGCCGAAAGACTTCATAGAGTTTCTCCTTGATTGACAGACTTGCTGGTTGAAGCCGGGCGCCCTTCCCACGGAAGGCCACCCGGAGATTTCGTTGCGGCCAGCGCGAACGCATCGGCCGCCACGAGGATTCATGCGCGGCTAGCGAACGTGCAGGCCTCGCAGGTCGTAGGGCCCGAGCATCCCGGGCCGGAACATCGGGGAATACCAGTTGCCCTGGGCGGCGATCGTCTCCAGGTTGCCCGGCCAGGGCTTGTCGATGCCCTGCAGCCGTTGCACCTTGAGCGACTCATCCACCGGCGTTGCGGCGACGGTTGGCGCCGACGCGGGCCGCCGATCAGGTTGCAGGCCAGCCACAAAGCCCTCGGCCATCCCCTGTGCGGGGATCTGCAGCAGCAGCGCCAGCCCCAGTGCCTTCATCCTTTGGCTCATCGATGATTCCTCCTTGCCACTCACTGAGCAGGTTGCGTGCCTGCCTGGCAGGAGAAGACACACCTTTGTTTTGTTGATGTTTTTCCTGAAGCCGCAGCCCGCCTCGAACGGGCCGCCTGCCAGATTGACAGCCCGGCCAAGCCAATGTGACAGGCACGAAAGCCCGCCACCCGACGCCGGGCCGTGCACGCCGCCGCCGGCGTGCTAGGGTGAAGGCATGGACACCGCCAAGACCCTCCTCCTCGTCTATCAATCCACCACCGGCGCCACCGAGCAGATGATCCGCGCCGTGGCCCGGGGCGCCGCCGACGAGCCGGACGTCACCGTGCGCCTTCTCGCCGCCCGCGACGCCGGCCCCGACGACCTGCTCGCCGCCGACGGCTACGTGTTCGCCTGCCCCGAGAACCTCGCCGCCATCGCCGGGCTGATGAAGGATTTCTTCGACCGCAGCTACTACGGCGCCCTCGACCACATCAACGGCCGGCCCTACGCCACCGTGGTGTGCGCCGGCAACGACGGCAGCAACGCCGTACGTCAGATCGCCCGCATCGCCACCGGCTGGCGCCTGCGGGAGATCGCCCCGCCGCTCATCGTGTGCACCCACGCCCAGACCACCGAGGCCATCCTCGCCCCGAAAACCGTGCCCCAGGCCGAACTGGACAAAGGCACCGAGCTGGGCGCCGCCTTCGCCGCCGGGCTTGCAATGGGCGCGTTCTGACGCGCCATCCGGGGCTCGTCCATCCACAGCAACAATCCGGCATCGATTGTTGCTGTAGCTGAACAAATCGCCGCTCTACCGCCACCGCCAGCCCTCCCCCGCCGAAACCTTCGCCTCCACGTGCCGCCGCGGCTGATTTTTCATTCCATTTATCGCGTGAACAATCAGTTGACTTTGCAAGTATTGAAATCTACATTTGAACCAACTTCAGCAGCTTTCCTTCCAGCCCGGACAGGCCAGCCGCTGCACCAGCCACCTCACCAGGAGACGGATCAATGAGCGTTTTCGTCGAGCCCCTCGACATCGGTGGCAACGGCCCGCGGGTCGGCATCAAGGACACCATCGACGTGGCCGGCGTGCGCACCCGCGCCGGCTGCCGGGCCCTCGAATCCGTCGCCGCCGCCCGCACCAACGCCGACGTGGTCGAGGGCCTGCTGGCCGCCGGCTACCACCTCGCCGGCAAGACCAACCTGCACGAACTCGCCTTCGGCACCACCGGCATCAACCGCTGGACCGGCACCCCGACCAACCCGCAATTTCCGGCCTACGTGCCCGGCGGCTCGTCGAGCGGCTCGGCGGTGGCGGTGGCCGAGGGCAGCGTCGATGTGGCGCTCGGCACCGACACCGGCGGCTCGATCCGCATCCCCGCCGCCTGCTGCGGCGTGTTCGGCCTCAAGCCCAGCTTCGGCCGGGTCAGCCGCCGGGGCGTGATGCCCGCCCACACCAGCCTCGACTGCGTCGGCCCCTTCGCCCGCGACATGGACAGCCTCATCGCCGTGATGCGCGCCATCGACCCGAGCTTCGGCCCGCTGCCCGACATCGCCGGCGTGCGCATCGGCCTGGTGGACGTGAGCGCCACCCCGCCGATCCTCGACGCCGTCGCCGCTGCGGTGGCTGCAAGCAGCCTGCCCGCCGGCAACGTGACGCTGCCCGACTTCGGCGCCGCCTACGCCGCCGGCCTCACCGTCATCAACGCCGAAACCTGGGCCGCCTGTGGCGAGTTGGTGGGCACCGGGCTGGTGGGCGAGGACATGGCCCGCCGCCTGCAGGCCGCGTCCCTCACCACGCCGGACGACGTGGCCGCCGCCAACCTCGTGCGCGAACGCTTCGCCGCCCAGGTGGACGCCGCCCTGCTGGATTTCCCCATCCTCGCCCTGCCGACCATGGCCGACGCCCCGCCGCGCCTCGAGGACGCCGCCGACACCAGCAAGCTCGTCGCGATGACCTCGCTGGTGCGCCCCTTCAACCTTTCCGGCCACCCGGCCATCGCCATTCCGCTGCCCGCCATCGACGGCTACCCCGTGAGCCTGCAGCTGGTGGCAGCCATGCACGACGACGAACGCCTGTGCGCCGTCGCCGCCCATTTCGCCCGTCACATCAATCGACCCTAACCTGGACTGGAGACACCGATGTTGGCTAATTTGCAGGAACCAAGGGCTGGCGCCGACGTAGCGCCGGAGGTCGCCGGAATGGACGCGCTGCTGCGCGACATCCGCCAGCGCCGCAAGGAATTCGAAGCCCAGAAATACATCTCGCCGGACATCATCGAGCGCTTCAAGGCGGTCGGCGTGTATCGCGCGCTGGTGGCCAAGCGCTTCGGCGGCGACGAGAAATCGCCCGCCGAGTTCTGCGAGCTGGTCGAGACCATCGCCCGCGCCGACGGCTCGGCCGGCTGGGTGGCGAGCTTCGGGATCGGCGGCGTCTATCTGGCCGCGCTGCCCGTCGAGACCCTCACCAAGCTCTACGCCAAAGGCCCGGACGTGGTGTTTGCCGGCGGCATCTTCCCGCCGCAGCCGGCCGAGCTGGTCGAAGGCGGCTACCGCGTGAATGGCCGCTGGAGCTGGGGCAGCGGCAGCATGGGCGCCGAGGTGATCGGCGCCGGCATCCTGCCCAAAAATGGCGACAACTCCGGCCTGCCGCGCATGGCGGTGATGCCCCGCGACCAGGTGACGATCGAGCCCAACTGGGACGTGATGGGCCTGCTCGGCACCGGCAGCCACGACATCGTGGTGAAGGACGTGATCGTCCCGCCCGAATGGACTTTCGTCCGCGGCGGCGCCTCGTCCCTCGACACCCCGCTGTACCGCTACCCGACCCTCTCCTTCGCCGCCCAGGTGCTCACCGTCGTCGGCCTCGGCATCGCCCGGGCGGCCATCGACGAAGTGCTGGGCATGGCCGCCGGCCGGGCGTCCGTCACCGGCGCGCCCAACCTGGGCGAGCGCGTCTATGTGCAGCTGGAGATCGCCAAGATCGAAGCCGAGCTGCGCGCCGCCCGCGCGTGGTTCTACCAGGCCATCGACGACGTGTGGCAGGTGCTGCTGAAGGGCGACAAGCCCAGCGATCACCTGGTGAGCATGCTGCGCCTGTCCACCACCCACGCCTCCCGCGTCAGCGCCGACGTGACGCGCCGTGCCCAGATGGTCTCGGGCGGCACCGGCGTGTATGAATCCTGCCCCCTCGCCGCCCAGGTGCGCGACGTGCAGATGATCACCCAGCACGCCTTCATGGGCGACATCACCTACCAGAACGCCGGCGCGATGCTGTTCGGCCTCAAGCCCCTGCCCGGCTACCTCTGAACCCGCCAACCCCACGGAGATAAAAACGATGAGCGACAAGACCCCGCTGCGCGTGCTGTTCTGCATGGGCGTGAACCAGAACTTCATGGACGGCACCGCCGACGAGATGAAGGACGTCTGGGGCGCCTTCGTCTCGATGATGCAGGGCATCGCCCGCCTGCCCGGCGTGCGCGTGCTCGGCAACATGGACGACGACCGGATCATGGTCGGCCCGTCGGTGGCCTTCCCCTGGACGACCTATGTGCTCGCCGACGTGCCCGACTACGACACCGTCACCGCCGCCTGCAACCTGTTCCGCGTCACCCCGGTGGGCGACGGCACCTACAAGCTGTGGAAGTACATGCGCGTCGAGGCCCGCATCGGCCGCGAGCTGGTGATCCCCGACTGAGTCCCGACTGATCGCCGACCGAAAGCCAACCATGCCCGCCTCCGCCCAACCCCGCCGCCAGCTCGAAGCCCGGCTCGCCCGCTTCGAGGCCGAACACGCCGTGCGCGCCTGCATGAACCGCTACATGGTGCTGTGCGACGCGCTCGATGCCGCCAGCCCGCTGGACGAGCTCGCCGGGCTGTTCACCCGCGACGCGGTGTGGGAAGGCATCGGCGAGAAGTACGCGGCGAGCTTCGGGCGCATCGAGGGCCGCAAGGTGATCCGGGCGATGTTCGCGAAGTACATGACCGAGCCCGCCCACTTCGCCATCAACGTCCATTTCCTCACCTCCGAGCTCATCGACGTGACCGGCAGCGACACCGCCACCGGCAGCTGGGTGATGCTCCAGACCTCCACCTTCGCCACCGGCGCCTCGCACCTCAACGCGGCGCGGCTCACCGTCGATTTCCGGCGCGGCAAGGCGGGCGTCTGGCGGATGGCCCACTTCCGCACCGAAAACCTCTTCAGCCGGCCGGTGGACGCCTGGAACAAGGCCGACCCGCTGCCCGTGCCGGACTGAGCCCTGACCCCATTCGAGAACACGCAGACCAAGCCAAAGGAATCAACCATGACGAGCAAGCACGACACCGCCGACCAGGCGCTCACCCTCGCCGACCGGGTCCAGGCCGACCGGGTGCACACCTCTCTCTACACCGACCCGGCCATCTTCGAGACCGAGATGGACAAGATCTTCGCCAGCACCTGGGTGTGGGTTGCCCACACCAGCGAAGTGCCCGAGGCCGGCAGCTACAAGAACACCTACATCGGCCGTCAGCCGGTGATCGTGGTGCGCGACCGCAAGCAGAAGGTGCATGTGCTCCTCAACCGCTGCCGCCACCGCGCCGCCACCGTGTGCGAAGGCAAGAAGGGCAAGACCAACAGCTTCGTGTGCCCCTACCACGGCTGGAGCTACTCGCTGGACGGGGCGCTCCGCGGCGTGCCGCACCCCGAGAGCTACGCCGACCAGCTCGAAAAGGGCGAACTGGGCCTCGTGAGCCTGCGCGTCGAGGAATACGCCGGGATGCTCTTCGCCACCTTCAAGGACGACATAGAGCCGCTGGTGGATTACCTCGGCCCCGCCAAAAAGTGGATGGACCTCTTCATGAAGCAGGGCGGCGGCTTCCCCATCAAGGTGGCTGGCGAGCACCGCTTCCGCTTCCCCGGCAACTGGAAAATCCAGCTCGAGAACACCACCGACGCCTATCACTTCCCGCTGGTGCATAAATCCTTCCTGTCGTCGGTGGATCAGCAGACCGTCGAGATGCTCGACTTCGTCGGCGGCCCCGGCTACGTGGAGGAACTCGGCAACGGCCACAGCGTGATGGTGATGATTCCCCAGCTGATCGACCTGGAAGCCAACCTCGACGCCCCGATCCCCGAACGCTTCGCCGAGCTGGCCCAGGCGCTCCGCGACGAGGGTTACGAGGATCTGGAAGTGCGCCGCATCGTGCGCGCCGTGGGTGGCTCGGGCTTCAACCTCAACATCTTCCCCAACATCGCCTGCTCGATGGCCTTCTTCCGCGTGCTGCAGCCGATCTCGGTGACCGAGACCGAGATCCACCACGCGGTGATCACCATGGACGGCGGCCCGGCCGTCGCCAACCAGGCCCGCCTGCGCATGCACGAGCACTTCCAGGGCCCGATGGGCTTCGGCACGCCGGACGATTCCGAAGCCTGGGAGCGCGTCCAGAAGGGCGCCAGCGCCGGCAAGGACCTGTGGATCATGCTCAACCGCGGCCTCGCCGGCGAGAAGCCGACCGCCGACGGCAAGGTGAGCGACGTGAGCGCCGAGACCGGCATGCGCGCCGCCTACCAGCAGTGGAAAAAACTGATGACCGCCTGACCCGGAGACGACACCCATGAACACCGCACTCATCACCCAAGTGGCCGCCTTCCTGTGGCAGGAAGCCGACATGCTCGACCACGGCGAATACCCCCAGTGGCTCGAATCCTGGACCAACGACGGCCTCTACATCGTGCCGATCAACCCGGATGAAACCGACTTCGAGAACACCCTCAACTACGCCTGCGACAACGCCGCGATGCGCGCCAAGCGCGTGGCCCGGCTGGGCAGCGGCGAATCCATCAGCACCTCGCCGGTGCCGCGCACGATCCGCTCGGTGTCGCGCTTCCGGGTGCTGGCCGACGACGGCGAAGTGGTCACCGTGCGCTGCGCCCAGAACCTGCGCGAGTTCCGCAAGGACGTGCAGAAGCACTACAGCGCCGACGTCACCTTCGAGCTGGTGCGCACCGCGGGCAGCTTCCTGATCCGCCGCAAGATCATCCGCCTCATCAACTCCACCGATACCCTCCAGGGCATCGGCTACATCCTGTAAGGAGCGCCGGCCATGTCGCAGGTCGCACTGGTCACCGGGGCCGCCCAGGGCCTCGGCCACATCATCGCCGGGCAGCTGCTGGCCGCCGGTTTCCGGGTGGCCGTCACCGACCGCACCGATGCCCTTGCTGCCGAGGCCGCCGCCAGCCTCGGCGGTGGCGCCGACGTCCTGCCCCTCAAGCTCGACGTGAAGCACAAGGGCGACTTCGAGGCCGCCCTCGCCGCCACGCTCGACCGCTGGGGCGGCCTGCAGGTGGCGGTGAACAACGCCGCGATGACACCCACCACGCCGGTCATGCAGATCACCCCGGAAGAGTTCGACGAGGTGATCGCGGTGAACCTGCGCGGCACGCTGTTCGGCTGCCAGGTGTTCGGCGCCCACATGGCGAAGGCCGGCTACGGGCGGATCATCAACCTGGCGTCGCTCGCCGGGCAGAACGGCGGCACCGCGTCGGGTGCCCACTACGCCTCGTCGAAGGGCGCGATCCTCACGCTGACCAAGATCTTCGCCCGGGAGCTCGCGGCCACCGGCGTCACGGTGAACGCCGTCGCCCCCGGCCCGATGGAGCTGCCCTCGGTACGCGCCGCGGTGCCGCCGGAGCGCCTGGAAAAGCTCATCAACGAGATGATCCCGGTAAAGCGCCTGGGCAACCCCAGGTTCGTCGCCGACCTGATCGTCACCCTCGCCTCCCCGGACGCCGACTTCACCACCGGCGCCACCTGGGATGTGAACGGCGGCATCTTCATGCGCTGATCGCCCCACCACCCCAACCCCGAAGAACGCAGGCAGAGATCATGTCCGAAGAAACCCTCACCGTCGTCGTGCAACGCCGCCAGGAACAAGGCAATGGCGTGCTGGTGCTCGATCTGGCCAGTGCCGACGGGCGCGCGCTGCCGCCCTTCGAGGCCGGCGCCCACGTGGATGTGCACCTCGCCGACGGGCTGGTGCGCCAGTATTCCCTGGCCGGCAGCCCGGCCGAGCGCGGCACCTACCGCCTCGGCATCCTGCGCGATCCGGCCTCCCGCGGCGGCTCGGTGGCCGCCCACGCAGAGCTGCACGAAGGCACGACGCTGCGCATCGGCCTGCCGCGCAACCACTTCCCGCTCACCATGGACGCCCGCCACACGGTGCTGCTGGGCGGCGGCATCGGTGTTACGCCGATGATCGCGATGGCCTGGGCGCTGTTCGGCGCCGGCAAGGATTTCGAGCTGCACTACTGTGGCCGCAGCCGCAGCGCCACCGCCTTCATCGACGAACTCGCCGCCAGCCCCTTCGCCGACCGGGTGCACCTGCACTTCGACGACGAAGCGCCCGAGCAGCGCCTCGACCTCGCCACCGTGCTGGGCGGGCCGAAGGCCGGCACCCACGTCTACACCTGCGGCCCGTCGGGCTTCATGGAGTGGGTGATCGGCGAGGCCAAGCGGCTCGGCGTGCCCGAGGCGCAGATCCACAAGGAGTATTTCCAGGCCACCACCGACACCGCCGGCGCCGCCTTCGAGGTGGTCGCCAAGAAGAGCGGCAAGACGGTTCAGGTGGCCGACGGCCAGAGCATCGTCGACGCCCTCGCCACGGTGGGCATCAAGGTCACCGTGTCCTGCGAGCAGGGCGTGTGCGGCACCTGCCTGTGCACGGTGCTGGAGGGCGAGCCGGACCACCGGGACGTCTTCCTCACCGACGATGAGAAGGCCGATAACGACCAGATCCTGCTGTGCTGCTCCCGCGCCAAGAGCCCCAAGCTGGTGCTGGACATCTGAGCCCCACCCCAAGACAGAGAACGAGGAGAACACCATGACCGACACCGCCGCCTTCCGCGACGGCATGGCCCTGCTGGCCGGCGCCGTCAATGTCATCACCACCGACGGCCCTAACGGCCGGGCCGGCTTCACCGCCACCGCGGTGTGCAGCGTCACCGACCAGCCGCCGACGCTGCTGGTGTGCATGAACCGCGGCTCCTGGGCCCACCCGGCCTTCGAGGGCAACGGCGTGCTGTGCGTCAATGTGCTGGGCGCCGCCCGGCAGGACGTCTCGGGGCTCTTTGCCGACCGCAACGTGACCATGGACGAGCGCTTCGCCCGGGTCGGCGCCCGCCGCCTCGCCACCGGCAGCCCGGTGATCGACGGCGCGCTGGTGAGCTTCGACTGCCGCATCGTCGACACCCACACCGTCGGCTCCCACAGCGTCTTCTACTGTCAGGTGGAAGACGTGGCGCGAGGCGAGGCTTCGCGCAGCGGGCTGGTGTATTTCAACCGCGGCTACCACGACGTCGGCGACGTCGTGGCGGCCCACGCCTGAGCGCCCCGCGATGCCCAACCTCAACATTTATGTGGTTGAAGGCTTTGCGGCCGCGCAGAAGGCCGCGCTCCTAAAGGGGATGACCGACGCCGTCGTCGAGACCATCGGCGCCCCGCGGGAGAGCGTGCGCATCTTCCTGATCGAGCTGGCGAAGGCCCACGTGTGCTTCGGCGGCACCCTGCTCAGCGAGGCCGAGCTGCCCGGCGGCCCGACGGTACATGCGCTGCTGATCGCCGGCCGCACCGATGCCCAGAAGGCGGCGCTGATCGCCGGGCTCACCCGCGTGATCGAGGAAACCCTGCAGGTGCCGGCTGCGCCGGTGCGCATCATGATCCTCGACGTGCCCAACACCGACTTCGGCCTGGGCGGCCTGACGGCCCTCGCCCGGGGCCGCTGAGAACACCCTAAACGACGTGAAAAAAATGGCTGGTATTCACGTCGCGCTGTGTGTATAAACGTGAACATTCACGTGAATAACAAATTAAAACCAAAAAAGAGATCCGCTTAAGCGGAGATTGCCTGATCCCAATTTGGAGCAATTTTTCTGGAGGATACACCCATGAAACTCAAGCACGTGGCAGGTTCGTTGTTGATCGGAGCACTGTCGCTGGGCGTTGCCCATGCAGACATCAAGATCGGGGTGGTGTCTTCCTCCACCGGCCCGATCGCCATGGTCGGCATCCCGCAGAAGAACACCGTCCCGCTGTTGCCCACCAAGGCCGGCGGCCAGACCATCCGCTACATCTCCCTCGACGACGGCAGCGACCCCACCGCTTCCGTGGTGGCGGTGAAGAAGCTCATCAGCGAAGAGAAGGTGGACGCCATCATCGGCCCCTCCGGCTCGCCCAACGCGATGGGCGTGATCCAGTTCGTCGCCGAAGCCGGCGTGCCGCTGCTGGCGCCGGTGGGCACCGCCGCGGTGGTGCTGCCGATGAACGACCAGAAGAAGTGGGTCTTCAAGACCACCCAGAACGACAGCCTGATCGCCACGGCGCTCCTCGACCACATGGCGAAGACCGGCGTGAAGACCCTCGGCTTCATCGGCACCGCCGACCCCTACGGCGAGAACTGGGGCAAGGTCGTCGCCGACGGCGCCGCCAAGAAAGGCATCAAGATCGTCGCCGACGAGCGCTTCCAGCGTCAGGACACCTCGGTCACCGCCCAGGCCCTCAAGGTGATGGCGGCCCGCCCCGACGCGGTGCTGATCGCCGCCCCCGGCACGCCCGCCGTGCTGCCCCAGCTGGCGCTGGTGGATCGCGGCTACAAGGGCAAGTTCTACCAGACCCACGGCGCCGCGCTGCCTGACTTCCTGAAGCTCGGCGGCAAGAAGGTGGAAGGCACGATCCTCGCCGCCAGCCTGATGCTGGTGCTCGACCAGGTGCCCGACACCCACCCGTCCAAGAAGATCGCCAAGAACTACGTGGCGACCTACGAGAAGGCCTACGGCGCGGCCCCGGCCACCTTTGGCGGCAACATGTTCGACGCCGGCCTGCTGCTGGAGCGCGCAATCCCCACCGCGCTCGCCAAGGGCAAGCCGGGCACGCCGGAGTTCCGCTCGGCGCTGCGTGATGCCCTCGAGCAGACCCACGAGATGCCCGCCACCCAAGGCGTCTACACCATGTCGGCGGCCGACCACAGCGGCTTCGACGAACGGGGCCGCGAGCTGATCACCGTCACCAACGGCACCTGGACCCTCCTGAAGTAAATCCGCACCGATCCGGGGCCGCAGCGCCCCGGATCCTTTGCAACTGCAAGTCGGCGGCCCTGTGCCGTCGCCGACGGGGAAACTCATGGACGTTCAGATTGCATTGATGCTCGCCCAGGACGGCCTGACCAACGGGGCGATCTACGCGCTCCTGGCCCTGGCCCTGGTGCTGGTGTTCGCGGTGACGCGGGTGATCTTCATCCCCCAGGGCGAGTTCGTGGCCTACGGCGCCCTTACCCTGGCGATGATGCAGGCCGGCACGGTGCCGGCCACCGTCTGGCTCCTGGCCGGCATGGGCGCCACCGCGGCGCTCATCGACGGCGGCCTCGCCCTGCGGGCCGGGCAGCCGCGCCGGCTGGTGGGCGTGCTGGGCTGGAACCTCGGCTATCCGCTCGGCCTCGCCGCCCTGCTCGCCGCGCTGCCGGTGAAGGACATGCCGCTCGCCGCCCAGGTGCTGCTGGCCCTGGCGGTGGTGGTGCCGATGGGCCCGCTGATGTACCGGCTGGTTTTCCAGCCCATCGCCGCGGCGCCGATCCTGATCCTGCTCATCGTGTCGGTGGCGGTGCATGTGGCGATGGTCGGCCTCGGCCTGCTGTTCTTCGGCGCCGAAGGCCAGCGCACCCCGGCCTTCAGCGACGCCAACCTGGAGCTCGGCCCGCTGATGGTCTCCGGCCAGACGATCTGGGTGGTGATGTCGTCGGTGGTGCTGATCGTCGCGCTCTACCAGTTCTTCGAGCGCACGCTGTACGGCAAGGCGCTGCGGGCCACCGCGATCAACCGGGCTGGCGCGCGGCTGATGGGCATCTCGCCGTCACTGGCGGGCAAGCTCACCTTCTTCCTGGCGGCGCTGATCGGCGCGCTCTCGGGCGTGCTGATCGCACCGATCACCACCATCTACTACGACACGGGCTTTCTCATCGGCCTCAAGGGCTTTGTCGCCGCCATCATCGGCGGGCTGGCGAGCTACCCGCTGGCCGCCGTGGGCGCGGTACTTGTGGGCCTGCTGGAATCCTTCTCATCCTTCTGGGCCAGCGCCTTCAAGGAAGTCATCGTGTTCACCCTGATCATCCCCGTGCTGCTGTGGCGCTCCCTCACCAGCCGCCACGTGGAGGAGGAAGAATGAGAACCGACCGTCTCGTGCAGGGCCTGTTCGTCGCCCTGCTGCTCGTCCTGCCGGCCGTGCTCGCGCCGTTCTATGTGACGCTGCTCAACTACATCGGGCTGTACGCGCTGGTGGCGCTGGGACTGGTGCTGCTCACCGGCGTGGGCGGGCTGACCAGCTTCGGCCAGGCCGCCTTCGTGGGGCTAGGCGCCTACACCACGGCGGTGCTCAGCACCACGCCGGAACTGCCGGGCTGGATCGCCTGGGCCGGCGCCTCGCCGTGGCTCACCCTGCTGGTGGGGCTGGTGTTCACCGCCACGGTGGCGGTGGTGGTCGGCTCGCTGACCCTCAAGCTGTCGGGCCACTTCCTGCCGCTGGGCACCATCGCCTGGGGGATCAGCCTGTACTTTCTGTTCGGCACGCTGGAGAGCCTGGGCGGCCACACAGGCATCACCGGCATCTCGCCGATCACCCTGTTCGGCGTGGTGCTGGATGCCGGCGAGAAGATCTACTACCTGATCTGGGCCTTCGTGATGGTGGCGGTGTTCACCACCCAGAACCTGCTCGATTCCCGCGAGGGCCGGGCGATCCGGGCGCTGAAGGGCGGCATGGTGATGGCCGAGGCGATGGGCGTGGATACCTCCCGCTCGCGGATGATCATCTTCGTGATCGCCGCGCTGCACGCCTGTGCGTCGGGCTGGCTGTACGCCCACATGCAGCGCTTCGTGAATCCCACGCCTTTCGGGCTGCACATCGGCATCGAGTATCTCTTCATGGCGGTGATCGGCGGCGCCGGCCACGTGTGGGGCGCGCTGGTGGGCGCCGGGCTCATCACCGTGCTCAAGCAGTGGCTGCAGGACATCCTGCCCCGGCTGCTGGGTTCCGCCGGCAACTTCGAGGCCATCGTCTTCGGGGTCATGATGGTGCTGGTGCTCCAGCGCGCCCGTGAAGGCCTGTGGCCGGTGCTGAAGAAGCTGGTGCCGGTGAAGGCGCCGCAGAAGACCATCGACCCCGCCGCCGACACCCTGCCCCGCCGCGACCTACCGACGGCCGGCGAGGTGATCCTCGAAGCCCGCAACGTGACCCGCAAGTTCGGCGGCCTCGTGGCCAACAACGACATGAACCTCACGGTGAAAGCCGGCGAGATCCTGGCGCTGATCGGCCCCAACGGCGCCGGCAAGAGCACCATGTTCAACCAACTCTCGGGCGTGGATACGCCGACATCGGGCGAGGTGCTGTTCCGCGGCAAGTCGGTGGCCGGCCACAGCTCGCGGGAGATCGCCGCGCTGGGCATGAGCCGGACCTTCCAGCACGTGCGCCTGCTGCCGACCATGACCGTGCTCGAGAACGTCGCCATCGGCGCCCACCTGCGGGGCGGCAAGGGCGTGTTCCACGCCGCCTGGCGTCAGGATCGCGCCGAGGAAGCCCGCCTGCTGAAGGAAGCCGCCCGCCAGATCGAGCGCGTCGGCCTTGGCAGCCACATGTACGAAGAAGCCGGCAGCCTCGCCCTGGGCCAGCAGCGCATCCTGGAGATCGCCCGCGCCCTGTGCTCCGACCCGTGCCTGCTGCTGCTCGACGAACCCGCCGCCGGCCTGCGCCTGAAGGAGAAGGAAGCCCTCGGCGACCTGCTTCGCAAGCTGCGCGCCGAAGGCATGGCGATCCTGATCGTCGAGCACGACATGGACTTCGTGATGGGCCTGGTGGATCGCGTGGTGGTGATGGAGTTCGGCCAGAAGATCGCCGAAGGCCTGCCCGACGAAGTCCAGCGCGACCCGGCCGTGCTCGAAGCCTATCTGGGAGGAGTATGAGATGACCCCCACGCTCACTCTGTTCGTGGAGGCTTGGCTTTGCACAGCCAAGCCGTTCGGAAGGCACAGCGCGCTGCGCTGCGAAACCCCTTCCTCACCCCCCAAAGGGGGCGCAGGCCTCCCTTGGGGCGGCCCGGCAGGAGGCCTGTGATGACCAACCAAGCCAAGAACCCCGTACTCCAGATCGACCGCCTGTGCGTCTCCTACGGCAAGGTCGAGGCGCTTACCAACGCCAGCCTCACCGTGGGCGAAGGGCAGATCGTCACGGTGATCGGCCCCAACGGCGCCGGCAAGACCACCATGCTGTCGGCCATCATGGGCGTGCTCGGCTCGAAGGGCACGGTGCATTTCGACGGCAGCATCGAGGCCGTGCCGGAAGTCGAGCGCCTCGTCGCCCGGGGCATGAACCTCGTGCCCGAGAAGCGCGAGCTGTTCGGCGAGATGAGCGTCGAGGACAACCTCGTCCTCGGCGCCTTCCAGCGCTACCGCATGGGCCACCGCGACCACCCGAAGACGCTGGACGAGATCTACGACCTCTTCCCGCGTCTCAAGGAGCGCCGCAGCCAGCTGGCCGGCACGCTCTCTGGCGGCGAGCGCCAGATGCTCGCCGTGGGCCGCGCGCTGATGGCCAAGCCCAAGCTGCTGATGCTCGACGAACCGAGCCTCGGCCTCGCCCCGCTCATCGTGCGCGAGATCTTCCGCATCGTCACCGAGTTGCGCCGGCGCGGCGTGTCGATTCTGCTCGTCGAACAGAACGCCCGCGCCGCCCTGCAGGTGGCCGATTACGCCTACGTGCTCGAAACCGGCCAGATCGCCATGCACGGCCCGGCCACCCAGCTTGCCGACGACCCGCGGGTCATCGAGGCCTACCTGGGCCTGGGCGGCAAGCACCAGGCCATGCTGTCCACCTGAAACCCACCAAGGAAACCACGTGATGGAAGCGATGCGCATCATCATGGACGAGCACCAGTCGCTCGCCGCGATCATCCACGCCATCCGGCTGATGATCCACGAGATCGGCGCCGGCAAGCTGCAGCCCGACTTCAAGCTCTTCGCCGCAATGGTGAGATACCTCGACGCCTACCCCGAGAAGCGCCACCACCCCAAGGAAGACGCCTTCCTCTTCGCGCCCCTCAAGGCCCGCACCACCGAAGGCGACGCGGCGCTGGCGCGGCTGGAGGCCGAGCACGCCCAGGCCGAGGCCCGCATCGCCACCCTGCAGGCCGCCCTCACCCGCTACACCGACGGCGCGCCCGACGGCTTTGCCCGCTTCTCGGCAGCCTTCGACGCCTACGCCGACTTCTACCGCAACCACATGCTGCTGGAAGAGCGCGAGATCCTGCCGCTGGTGAAGAAGCACTTCACCGCCGACGACTGGGCCGCCGCCGACGCCGGCTTCGCCGCCACGCCCGATCCGATGGGCGGCACCCGCAGCACCGGCTCGGACGACGACTTCCGACGCATCTTCTCGAAGCTCGTCGCCGCGGCGCCCGCGCCCATCGGCCTGGGCGCCGGGCCCTACCGGGACGACTGAACCGGCGGCCATCGCCGGTTCCTGAACGTCATCGCCCTCATGTATCCTTCCGCACCGGTTTTTTTGCGCCGTGCCCGGCCGGTGCGCAGACAGTTTTCCCTTGCCCAGCCATGAGCGCCACCAAAAAAAGCAGCCGCTTCCTGCCCGACAACGCGAGCTTCAGCTACGAGGAATTTCCCTTCTACTGGCTCGCCCGCGTCCACGCGATCTACTCGCTGGAAATGGAGAAAGTCCTCAAGAAGCTCGGCACCGACATCCCCACCCGGCGCGTGCTGCTGATGCTGCGCCTGCACGGCACCGTGAGCGTCTCGGAGCTCGCCACCCACGCCATCATCAAGCTGTCGACGCTCACCCGCATCGTCCAGCGCATGCGCGAGGAAGGCCTCGTCGAGACCCGCACCAACGCCGACGACGCCCGCATCACCGACGTGCTCGTCACCCCGAAGGGCGAGGCGCTCACCGACCGCATCCAGGAAGCCACCAAGAAGATCTACGTGAAGGGTTACACCAACCTCACCGACACCCAGCTCGCCAAGCTCACCCAGACCCTGCAGGTGATGTTCCACAACTTCAGCGACGGCTGAGCGGTACCTGCAACACCCGGGCGACATGCCGCAGCGCAGCTGGCGGCCCGGTTTTCCGCCTCTTCCCTGCCTCCTCCCCGGCACTGCCGCGGCACCAGCCCGGCAGGCCGCGCATCCCAAGCCTCCCCGCCTACAACTCGCCGACCGGGCTACCCACGGCCATCACGGCCGCCGCAATCGCTGAAACGCTTTTCAGCAGCGGATTTTCCAGTTAAAAGACCGGCCTCTGGCACGCCGCCGTCGAAATCCGCCGGCAATGCCCGGAAAAATTGCCGCGCAGGCGAACCCACCCCGGCGATTCGCGTCGAACAGTCTCAACCTGCCCACAACGTCACACAAACGCCCGCTTCCGATGCCTCACAACGTCTCCCTGATCGCCCTCATCGCCGCCGGTCTCGGCCTTGCCATGCTGCTCGGCCTCATCGCCTCCCGCCTGCGGGTGCCGCCGCTGGTCGGCTATCTGCTCGCCGGCGTGATGATCGGGCCGGGCACCCCCGGCTTCGTGGCCGACGTGGCCCTGGCCGGCCAGCTGGCCGAAATCGGGGTGATGCTGCTGATGTTCGGCGTCGGCCTGCACTTCTCGCTGGATGATCTGCTGGCGGTGCGCAAGATCGCCGCGCCCGGCGCCGTGGTGCAGATCGCGGCAGCCACTGTGCTGGGCGGGGCGGCGGCGGTGAGCTGGGGCTGGCCGGTGGGCGAGGCGGTGGTGTTCGGCCTCGCGCTGTCGGTGGCGAGCACGGTGGTGCTGCTGCGGGCGCTGGAATCCAAGGGCATCCTCGACTCCACCAACGGGCGCATCGCGGTGGGCTGGCTGGTGGTGGAAGACCTGGCGATGGTGCTGGTGCTGGTGCTGCTGCCGGCCCTCGCGCCGCTGCTGGGTGGCAACGACGCAGCCCCGGCGGCCGACGCCTCCACCCTGGCCCTCACGGTGGGGATCACCTTCGCCAAGGTGGCGGCCTTCATCGCCACCATGCTGGTGGTGGGGCGCCGGGCGTTTCCGCGCCTGCTGTGGCTGGTGGCCAGGACCGGCTCCCGGGAGCTGTTCACCCTCTGCGTGGTGGCCGCGGCGGTGGGCGTGGCCTACGCGTCGGCGCTGCTCTTTGACGTGTCCTTTGCCCTCGGCGCCTTCTTTGCCGGGATGATGATGCGCGAGTCGGAGTTCAGCCACCGGGCGGCCGAGGATTCGCTGCCGCTGCGCGATGCGTTCTCGGTGCTGTTCTTCGTGTCGGTGGGGATGCTGTTCGACCCGGCCGTGCTGATGGAATCGCCCCTCAAGGTGCTGGTGGTGGTGGCGATCATCCTGATCGGCAAGACCCTGGCCGCGGTGGCGCTGGTGCTGGCCTTCCGCTACCCCCTCAACACGGCCCTCACGGTGGGCGCGAGCCTTGCGCAGATCGGTGAGTTCTCGTTCATCCTGGCCGGGCTCGGGCAGGCCCTGGGGCTGATGAGCGCCGAGGGGCAGAACCTGATCCTCGCCGGGGCCATCATCACCATCGCCCTCAATGCCGCGCTGTTTGCGGCCATCGAGCCCGCCCAGGTGTGGGCGCGGGCACATTCGGCGTGGGCGCGTCGGCTCGACCTGCGGGACGACCCGCTGGCCGCCCTGCCCATGACCACCGACCGCAAGCTGCTCTCGGGGCAGGTGGTGGTGGTGGGTTTCGGACGCATCGGCAAGCACATCGCGTCGGTGCTGGAAGAGCGCCACATCCACTACATCATCGCCGACAGCAACCGCGAGGTGGTCGAGGCGGTGCGCCGCTCCGGCAAGCCGGCGGTGAGCGGCGACGCCTCCGACCCCATCGTGCTGGTCCAGGCCCACATCACCAAGGCGGCGATGCTGGTGGTCACCATCCCCGACCCCATCGCCAGCCGCCAGATGGTGGATATCGCCCGCAAGCTCAACCCGCACATCGAAACCGTGCTCCGCGCCGACACCGAAGACGGCGCCGAGCTGCTGCGGCGCGACAAGATGGGCGAAGTCTTCGTGGGCGAACAGGAACTCGCCCGCGGCATGGCCCGCTACATCTCCGGCCGGCTGGCGGTGCGCGAGGGCTGACGCCCCCGACGCCCCCCGCCCTGTAGGTCGGACTTCAGTCCGACAAACCCTGCCTGCTCGACCCACGCTGTCGGACTGAAGTCCGACCTACAGGGAGTGCGGTGATCGGCAAGCCCGGCCGCCACCCCGCCTTTCAATACGGACTGCCGTCCTTGTGCAGGAAGCGCCAGCCGCCCTCGCCCATCACGGCCTGCAGGTCTTCGTCCGGGTAGCTCGCGCTGTCGCCCGGCGTGCGGTCGCCCACTTCCAGATACACCGCTTCATCCGTGCCGTCGTTGCGCAGCTGGTGTGCGTCGCCCGTGCCGGCTTTGAAGCCGGCGCACATGCCCGGCGCCAGCCGCGTCTCGCCGGCATCAGTGACCAGCGTCGGGTTGCCTTCCAGCACCAGGATGAACTCGTCCTGCCGGGTGTGCGAGTGGCGCAGGGCCGACACCGCCCCCGGCGCCAGACGGGTGAGATTGACCCCGAAGTTGGTCAGCCCGAACAAATCGCCCAGCGGATGCTTCACCCGCCCCGCCATGCGGGACGCAAAGGGCTCGGGGTAGATAGACGGGCGGACGCGCGGCGGGGCCTCGGCGGCGATGATAGCGACGGGATGCGTGGGTTCGGTCATGGGATCACCTGTTGCGAAATGAGTGAGCGCCCGAGTGTCCGGGTACAGGCGGGCAGGTCAAGGCCCCGGGGCGAACGGGGCGCCAACGGCGGCCGGCCTCAACACACCATACGCTCCGCCCCCCAACCCGGCCGATCGTCCAAGAATCCATCGGTCGCAGCTTTGCGAGCATTCGGCCCTGCCTGCGAGTCTCTCGCGAGAGACTCAGGCGCCATGCTGCGACGGGCGCGAGGACAGCCTTCGGGATTGGCTGGGCGCACGAGAGATCAGGAGACAGGCGATGGCAAAGGACTTGCCACCGACACGGGTCCGCCGATGGATTCGGACCCGTCTTGGCTGCTTGCGTCGCTCGCTTCCCTCCGGGAATTCAGTTTAGTGCAGCGTAGTAACCCGACATCCGCACACCAGATTAATGCGCCATCACGCCCAGCTCTGGCAACTACCAACTCACTCCTACGCAAGATCGATCGAGCAGCGTCGGGTTGCGCTGCGCTAAACCGGCCTACCTCAACTGTTTGACTTACCTCACCGTTCCATGGCACCAGCTCGACAAATGTCCAAAAAAGACATTGACGCGTCCATCCGAGACTGTACAATGTCCATCAATAACATCACAGGAGGCAACAATGAAGATTTACGCGGTCTGGAATAACAAGGGTGGAACTGGGAAAACGAGTCTCACATTCCAGGTTGTCTGTCGGTATGCACAAAAACACCCTAATGCACGAATTCTTGTCATCGACATGTGCCCTCAAGCGAACCTGTCGGAGTTGATGCTCGGCGGACTATCCAATTGCGGGTCTAAACGGCTCCTCGAACGGCAAGGACTAACCCCCAGATGCAGTATCGGTGGGTACTTTGATTCGCGACTGCCCGCTCCTTTCTCACCACCTACAATTGATGCTACCAGTTACATTACGAAGCCCAGCGCATACAACCCCGCGCTGCCCAAGAGGATAGATCTTGTCTGCGGCGATCCCTTGTTGGAGCTGCAAGCGATCGCAATGAATACCTTGGCGAACGCCGATCTGCCTGGCGTTAATGCTTGGCTTGGAGTAATCGACTGGCTTCGTGACTTCGTTGATTCAGTAAAAAGCGAATACGACTTCGTGTTTATCGACACAAATCCGAGCTTCTCGATGTACACGCAAATTGCTCTATCAACGGCAAGCGATGTAGTACTACCAGTAATGGCAGACGACTCATCCCGACGAGCTATCCAAAACGCTTTTTCGTTGATGTACGGAGTAAAACTGCCATCCGAGGTCTACTCGAAATACACCTTTGCCACTAAACTGAATCACGCGAAGCGTAAATTGCCAAAGATTCATCTAATTCTGAAGAACCGCCTCACTCAGTACATGGGCTCGGCATCTGCGTACGCAGCCGTCCTTTCGGGAATTGATAGCGATCTTCAGGCACTTATTAAGTCTTATCCGGAGCATTTCACCTTCTCGAAGCCTGAGGACGGAATCGTCGAAATTCGAGACTTCGGAACTACCGGCGTTGTTGCGTTCGCACGCGGCTGCCCGTTCTCCGTAATGCAGACGGGCAAGTTACAAATAAGTGGGCACAGGGTTCAGGTAAAGCCTGAGTACCGCGATCAAGCCGTAGATGCGATCGACCACATCGTTTCAAAACTCTGAGTCAAACCCAAAAAAATTTGGCTGAAGTTGTAGTAGGTCAGATAGTGATGGATCCATCTCACTCTCAGGCCTTCTCCATCGAGCACTGTTTCCCAATAGCCGGCCGCGAGGCCGGCTTTCCTTTTCTGCCTGCTACAGCTTTCTTCCCTGAAACACAACAGTTCGGCGGGCCAATATCCTCACGCCCCCATCCTCACCTCCGGCAACTCTTCCAACGCCGGACACGCCGCCAGCCGTGCCGCTGGCACGTCCTCCAGCAGCACCTCCGCCACCCGGCTGTCGATGCGGCCGTCGTCGGCCATGCGGCGGATGAAGTTGCTCACTTCGGTGTCGCCGAGGCCCTGCCGGTAGGGGCGCTCCTGGACCATGGCCTGGAAGATGTCAGCGACGCGCAGGATGGCGGCTTCGAAGGGCATCTCGGCGGCGGTGAGGTGGAAGGGATAGCCGCTGCCGTCGGGCTCTTCGTGGTGGTAGGCGGCCCAGCGGGTGATCTCGTCGAAGCCGCGGATGCCGTGGAGGATCTGGAAGGTTTCGTAGCTGTGGGTGTTGATGATCTTGCGCTCGGCGGCGTCGAGGCGGCCGGGTTTGTCGAGGATCTCGTCGGGGATGCGCAGCTTGCCCAGGTCGTGGAGCATGCCGGCGATCTCTAGCTTGTCGCAGTTGTCGGGCGATACGCCGAGGCGCTCGGCTAGGTGGCGGGCGAGGCGGGCGACGCCCAGGGAGTGCTCGGCGGTGAAGGGGCTCTTGGCGTCGACGATGCGGGCGAAGATGCCCGCCAGATGCTTGAGCTCGTCGGTGTTGGCGGGGTAGTCGCGGGCGGTGGCGAGGGATTCGACCATCCGGGCCTGGATCGAGCGGGGTTCGAGGTCGAGCCAGAAGGCTTCGGTGTGGGAGGCGTCGAGGAAGAGCTCGACCAGCTCGGGCGAAAAGAAGGTGCCGGCGTGCTCGGCGATGCGGGCGCGGATATCGTCGGTGAAGAGCAGCAGCGAGTTGTCGGCGTAGTGGCTGGCGGCGAGCGCATCGACGCGATCGACCAGGTAGATGAGATTGGCGGCGCGCAGGGTGTCGGGATCGACGTCGCTGGTGGGCAGCGCGTCCCAGCGGGTGTGGTGGTAGCGCACCGGCTCGGCCATGGCTTCGAGGGGGCCGAAGCCCTTGAGCAGCGCGTGGCCGACCTCGCAGTGCCCCTGGCAGCCATCCCAGTCGAACGTCTCGACCAGATGGCAGTGGGTGCGGGTGGAGGAGACGCCGATGTCGTGGAGCATTCCCAGATCGAGCAGGAAGGCGGTTTCGGTTTCTGGCAGGCCGGCCACCCGCCCGCATTCGGCGGCCATGATGCCCACCCGCTTGCCGTGGGCAACGTCATCCACGCCCACCAGGTCGAGGGCGTCGGAAAGCGCATAGATGACGTGGCGCAGATCGGCGAACAGGGTCATGGGGGCGCTTCACGGGGTGACAGGGATGTGTGCTTTAACGTCGGACAGACGCCAGACTGAAGTCGTTTATCCAGACGACGCTCAAGCGCACATCACGCGGACTCGCCCCATCTGGCGCAGCAAGGCCAAGCGTGAACAAAAAAGGGCACCCGGATCGAGTGCCCCTGCCCAGCGCGGGAAGACGGATTTCAGCGCAGCGTGGCGAGGTAGGCCCGCCCCGTTCGTCAGTCGCCGCCGCGGGATGCCCCGTTCCAGAATCGCTCCATCGCGATGTAGGCGTAGGACGCCGACCAGCCGATGAGCAGCAGGCCATTGAGCGCCTCGGCGCCCGCCAGCAGGCGCATGTCGCCGCTGGGCACCACGTCGCCGTAGCCAAGCGATGTGAAGGTCTCGGCCGAGAAATACAGGGCCACGTCGAAACCGAAGCGCGCCGGATCGCCCAGCGTGCCAAGCCCGCCGACGCGCACCAGCACCACGATCGCCAGCGCGTAAAGGCCGATCTCCGCCACGTGGGCGAGGAAGGCGGCGATGATCACCACCACCAGCTTGGCCCGCGGCCGGATGCCCAACGCCGGCAGACCCGCGGAGAGCCAGCGCAGCACCTCGTAGTGCAGCACCGTGGTGAGCACCAGCAGGACGAGGCAGATGAGGGCGACGACGAGCATGGCGGGCGGCCGGGTTCAGCCGACCGACGACATCCGCGCTTCGAGCCGCGGGGTGTCGAGCAGGCGACGCAGGCGCTTGCCCAGCGGGCGCTCGACGCCCACGTGGATCGCCCAGGCCAGCACCGCTACCGCCGCGACCACCAGCGCCATCGCCAGCGGCACGCTGCCAAGGGCCATGCGCAGCTGCTCGAAGAGCATCGCGCCGAAGAACTGGTGGATCACATACACCGGATAGGTGAGCGCGCCGGCGTAGAAGGTGATCGCCGAGGCGCGCATCGTGAAGCGCCCGGTGGCGATCATCCAGAACACGCCGAAGATTGCCGTCACCACCGCGCCCACCACCACCGGACGCAGCGCCACGGCCTCGGGGCCGGTGCCCTGGGAGGCGGCGTCGCCCAGCGCGTAGATCAGCGCCAGCACGAAGGACGCGGCCAGCAGCGCGTAGCGCCCGAGGGTCTCGCCCTGGGTGCGGATCAGGTAGAACACCCCGCCCGCCACGAAGAACGGCGCCCACTTGGCGTTGAGCCAGAACTGCACCGGCCACATGGGCTTGACCGCGTTGATGGCGCTGATCGCCAGCCAGCACACCAGCAGCCACGGCAGGCGATTCATCAGCCCCAGGCGCAGGGCCACCCATACGAAGATGTAGAAATGCAGCTCGTAGCCCAGCGACCAGTAGGCCCCATCCACGTAGGGCGCGTCGAACCAGTGGGCGAGCATGGTGAGGTTGATGAGCCAGTCGCGCATCGACACCATGAACTGCCCCTCGCCCAGCAGCCAGGCGGTGCCGGCGGTGAGCGTGGCGCCCACCCACAGGGTTGGGTAGAGCCGCGCCACGCGGGACGCGACGAAGGCCCGGGGTGTGGCGTCGTGGGCCGACATGAGGATCACGAAGCCGCTGATCACGAAGAACAGATGCACCCCCAGGTAGCCGTAGCGGGCCATGAGCTCGATGGCCGGGTAATCCACGCCCTGCATCCACCCGGCCCGGGGCGCCCGCGAGAAATAGTGGAACACCAGCACCGCCAGACAGGCGATGCCGCGCAGGAAATCGATTTCGTTGAAGCGGAGGGATTGCGACGACTTCATGGGGTGGGACGGTGGGGCAACAGGGTCTGGTTCTGAGGCGGGGTTTGGGTGGCCGCGGCGATCAGCGCGGCCAGCTCGGCATAGCCGGCGGGGTTGAGATGCACGCCGTCGGCGCTGGCAACGCGGGCGTCCAGGGCACCGCCGGCATCGGCGAGGCTTTCGGTGCTCACGAAGCGGCATCCGGGCCGCGCGGCGCAGACGCCAAACAGCAGGCGGTTCGCTTCGCGGGTGGAGTTTACGGCATTGCCGCCCGAACGCACGGTAGGAATACCCAATAGCACTACGACAGTCCGTTGCGGGATGTAACCGAGAATCCGCCCGACCGACTCCGCCACCGCCTCCGGCGCCCGCCCCTGGGCCAGATCGTTGCGCCCGGTGAGCAGCACCACCTGCCGCACCCGGAGCGGCGCGGTGTAGTCGGCCACCCGCTCGGCCAGATGGGCGGCCGTCTCGCCGCCGATGGAGAAGTTCACCGACCCCGGCAGCAGTGAGGTGGGAAAGCCGTGGAGATGGCTGTCCCCCAGGAGCAGCGTGGCGTCGCTGCCGATCAGCGCATCGCCGCGCCGGTAAAGGGTGTGCAGGGTGTCTTCGAGCCGGGTCTGGCCCGGGGCCGGGGTGCCCAGCCGCCAGGCCACCCGATCCGCCAGCGAGAAATAACGGGCCGGATCGGCGGCGAGGAAGCCCGCCGCCAGCACCGCGCCTGCCAGAATCGCGGCCAGCCTCATGCCGCGCCCCGAAGCTCAGTCGGCGCCATGGCCGATGATCGCCTTGGTCTCGAGGTATTCCTCGATGCCCCAGGCGCCCCATTCCCGCCCGAGGCCCGACTGCTTGTAGCCGCCGAAGGGCGCGGTGGTATCCACCGGCGCGCCGTTGAGATGCACGTTGCCGGTGCGCAGGCGCCGGGCCACACGGCGGGCGCGGGCGAGATCCGACGACGACACGTAGCCCGACAGCCCATAGGGCGTGTCGTTGGCGATGCGCACCGCGTCGTCTTCGTCCTGGTAGGCGATGATCGACAGCACCGGGCCGAAGATCTCCTCCCGGGCGATGGTCATCGCCGGCGTGACGCGGCTGAAGATCGTCGGCCGCACGAAATAACCTCGGGCGATGCCTTCCGGCCGCCCCGGCCCGCCGGCAATGAGCTTCGCGCCCTCGGCGATGCCGCTCTCGATCATCTGCTGCACCCGGGCGAACTGGGCGCCGTTGGCCACCGGGCCGAGGGTGGTCGTGTCGTCCTGCGGATCACCCACCACCAGCTTGCCGAGGGTCGCCGCGGCGATGGCCTCGACTTCCTCCAACCGATCGGCCGGCACCAGCAGGCGCGAGGGGGCGTTGCAGTTCTGGCCGCTGTTGAGCATCAGGGTCAGCACGCCCTGCTTCACCGCGCGGGGGAAATCCGCGTCGTCCAGCAGGATGTTGGCGGACTTGCCGCCGAGTTCCAGCGCCACCTTCTTCACGGTATCGGCGGCGGTCTTCATCACCAGCTTGCCGGCGCGGGTGGAGCCGGTGAAAGACACCATGTCCACGTCCGGATGGGCCGTGAGCGGCGCGCCCACGCCTTCCCCGTCGCCCTGCACCAGGTTGAACACGCCCGGCGGCAGGCCCGCGTCGTCGAGGATCTCGGCCAGCACCACGGCAGACAGGGGCGCCAGCTCGCTGGGTTTGAGCACCATGGTGCAGCCCGCCGCCAGCGCCGGGGCGATCTTGCAGGCCATCTGGTTGGCCGGCCAGTTCCAGGGGGTGATGAGGGCGCACACGCCGGCGGCTTCCTTCACGATCAGCGTGGTGCCCTGCAGGCGCTCGAACTCCATGTCCTTCAGCGCCGCCGCCACCGCCCGGAAGTGCCCGAGGCCCGACGCCGCCTGGGCGCCGCTGGCCAGCATCTTGAAGGGCGCGCCCATCTCGGCGCTGATGGCCTTCGCCATGTCGTCGAAACGCTTCTTGTAGGCCACGCCGATGCGCGCGATGAGATCCAGCCGCTCCTCGCGGGTGGTGGCCGAGAAGGCCGGGAAAGCCGCCTTCGCCGCCGCCACCGCGCGATCCACGTCGGCCGCCGCGCCCATGGCGATCACGCCCACCGGCGCTTCGGTGGCCGGGTTGATGACCTCGCGCCGGGCGGCGGAGGAAGGTTCGACCCACTGGCCGCCAATGTAAAACTGCTGCTGATGCATGCTGTCCCCTGCTGTTGTTCTTTCGAGGGGCATAACTTAGCCGGGACTGGCCGGCATGGGAAGGGCGGGAGCTCCGCAGAGGCAGGTCGGTTGGCGTAGCAGACGTAGGTCGGGATAGCGCAGCGTATCCCGACAGCCCGGCGGATCGTCGAGCGCGATCGGACGAGGCAACCGGCATTGACGTCGGGTTGCGCTGCGCTAACCCGATCTACGCGAGCCGCGATCGTTCATGCAGCCCCCGTATTCCTTCAACACCCTCGTGAACATGCTCTACAGGGCGTGCGATATCGAATACACGAGGGTGTAGATCGAATACACCCCGTGAACATTGATCTACGCTCAGGTGTAGATCATCAACGCGCCCCTGTTGATGATCTACAGGGGCTGATATTCGTTCTACACCCGTGCGTTGATGACCAACACCCCGTGTATATCGATCAACCGCGCAGGGTTTCGGCGTGGCGCGGGGCGCGGTAGAAGGCGAGGATGCGGCGGACGTATTCCTGGGTTTCGGCAAACGGGGGCACGCCCTTGTAGCGCATCACGTTGCCTTCGCCGGCGTTGTAGGCGGCGGCGGCAAGGGCCACGTCGCCCTTGAACTGGGACAGCAGCACGCGCAGGTAGGCGAGGCCGCCGCGGACGTTCTGCTCCGGGTCGAGGGCGTCGCGCACGCCGAAGCGTTCGGCGGTGTCGGGGATGAGTTGCATCAGGCCCAGGGCGTTCTTGGGCGAGCGGGCGGCGGCGTCGAAGTTGGATTCGGTGCGCACGATGGCCAGCGCGAGGCGCGGGTCCACCTTGAAGCGCGGGGCGAGCTTCTGGATCAGCTGGGCGTGGCGGCGCTTGTCGGCGGGCAGCGCCTTCACGAAGCGATCGACCACTTCCTGGGGCACCACTTCGTCGGCGGCGACGGCGGCCATCATCACCGCTGGCGACGCGCCGGTGACGAGGCAGTCGGGCAGGCGTTCGGCGCCGGGCAGCGGCACCACCAGGCTGCGGGCCTTCTCGTGGCCGCGCTGGGCGGCGATGGAGAGCAGCGTGGCGGCGATCTGGTTGTCGCGGGCGACGCCCTGCCCCATCAGGTAGAGCCGGCCGAGGCGGTACTGGCCCTCGACGCTGCCGTCGCGGGCGGCGGCGCAGTAGTGGGCGGCGGCCACGCCGGGCTGGCGCAGGCTCTCGGCCTTGAAGCCGCTCTCCAGCAGCCGGGCGAGGGCCGGCGGCTCGTCGCTCCACTCGGGGGCCTCGTCCTGCACGGCCGCCGACGCGCCAAAGGCGGCGAGGCTGAACAAGGCAGACAAGGCGAAGCGGGCAAGGCGGGCAGCGGACATCGGCAGGCGGTGAGTTGAAACGGTGCGCGCATGATGCCGCCGGCAATGCTGCACCGCCGTGACCAACTTGGGCATGCCGCCCGGAAAGCCGCGTTAATGACCGGCGATTGCGATGAAATTCACAAATCCGGCGGTTTCAGCGCTGCCCGAGGGGCTGCCAGCGGTAGTCGGCCAGGGCGTCCACCGCTTCGGCCGGCGACTGGTCGGCGCGCAGGCTGAAGGCGTCGAAGCCGCAGGCGTGCAGAAAGTAGAGCTGATCCCGCAGCACGTCGCCCACCGCGCGGAGCTCGCCCCGGTAGCCGTGGCGCTGGCGCAGCAGGCGGGCCAGGGAATAGCCGCGGCCGTCGGTGAATACCGGAAAGTGGATGGCGACGAGCGCGAGGCGATCCAGATGCGGCAGCAGCGCGTCCGGGGTTTCGTCCGGCGCGAGCCACACCGCCGGGTGATCGGGGCGGGCGAGCCAGTCGGCGAGGGGGAGGATCGCCCGCGCCGGGTTGGCGGGGGCGCTGGTGACGAGCGTCCAGTCGTCGGCGACGAGCAGGCCGTGCTTAATGACGTGGGGCATGGCTGTCTCCATAAACCGCCTGACGGAAGGGGTCGAGGCCGAGGCGCTCCACCGCGTCGATGAAGGGCTCGCCCTCCAGCCGACGGGCGACGTAGGTTTCGAGCAGGCGGGCGATCACGTCGGGCACCTGGTCGGCGGCGAAGCTGGGGCCGATCACCTTGCCCAGCGCGGCCTGTGTGCCTTCGCGTCCGCCGATGGTGATCTGGAACCACTCCTGGTTGTTCTTATCGACGCCGAGGATGCCGATGTGGCCGATGTGGTGGTGGCCGCAGGCATTGACGCAGCCGGACAGGTTGAGCTCCAGCGGGCCGAGGTCGAAGAGATAGTCGAGGTCGTCGAAGCGCTGCTGGATGGCCGCAGCGACGGGCAGCGAGCGGGCGTTGGCGAGGGAGCAGAAATCGCCGCCGGGGCAGCACACCAGATCGGGCAGCAGGCCGATGGTGGGCGTGGCGAGGCCCAGGGCACGGGCGGCGGCCCACACCGCCGGCAGGTCGCCCCGGGCCACGTGGGGCAGCACGAGGTTCTGCTCGTGGCTCACGCGGATCTCGCCGTGGCTGTAGCGCTCGGCCAGATCAGCGATGCCGTCCATCTGGTCGGCGGTGGCGTCGCCCGGCGCCTGCCCGGGGGCCTTGAGCGACAGGGTGACGATGGCGCGGCCGGGCTGGCGGTGGGCAGCGACGTTGCGGGCCAGCCAGCGGGTGTAGGCGACGGGCTGGTCGGGCATCTCGGCGGGCGGCTCGGGCGCATCGGCCGGGCCGGCGAAGAAGGCTTCCATCCGCGCAAAGTGGGCGGCGTCGATGGTGTTGGGGCCGCCGCGGCTCCACGCCCATTCGTCCTCCACCTCGGCGGCAAAGCCGTCGAGGGTCAGGTCTTTCACCAGAATCTTGATGCGCGCCTTGTACTTGTTGTCGCGCCGGCCGTGGCGGTTATACACGCGCAGGATGGCCTCGAAGTAGTTGAGGAGCTCCGCCTGGGGCAGGAAGGCCTTGAGGCTGTGGCCGACCATCGGCGTGCGCCCGAGGCCGCCGCCGACGAAGACTTCGAAGCCCCGCTGGCCATCGTCGCCGATGCGCGCGGCGGCGCCGATGTCGTGGAAGCGCAGCGCGGCGCGGTCTTCGGCGCCACCGGCGAAGGCGATCTTGAACTTGCGCGGGAGAAACTGGAACTCCGGCGCCAGCGCGGACCACTGGCGGACGATCTCGCAGGCCGGGCGCGGGTCGAACAGCTCGTCGGCCGCCACGCCGGCGAAGGGGTCGGTGGTGATGTTGCGGATGCAGTTGCCGGAGGTCTGGATGGCGTGCATCTGCACGGTGGCGAGCCCGGCGAGGATCTCCGGCGCGTCCTCCAGCCGCACCCAGTTGAACTGGATGTTGCTGCGGGTGGTGAAGTGGCCGTAGCCCCGGTCGTGGTGGCGGGCAATGTGGGCGAGCTGGCGCAGCTGCCGCGCCGCCAGCGTGCCGTAGGGGATCGCGACCCGCAGCATGGGCGCGTGGCGCTGGATGTAGAGGCCGTTCTGGAGGCGCAGCGGGCGGAACTCGTCCTCGCCCAGCCGGCCGTCGAGGAAGCGCTGCATCTGGTCGCGGAAGCGGGCGACGCGGTCATCCACCAGCCGCTGGTCGGTGTGGTCGTATTGGTACATGGGGTGCTGTCAGGGAAGGACGAAGGTGCTCTTTTCGACGACGCGGGTGGCGGCGTCCTGTTCGGCGGCGATCTCGAAGGCGATCGGGCGTACGGTCGCTCCACCCTCGCCCGCCGGCACGGCCACCGTGAGCTGCACCGTGCGGATGCCGCCGGGCACGCCGGCAAAGCGCGCCGGGCCGACGATCTCGGCGCCGTCAATGCCGCTCACCGCGACGCGGAAATCCCGCGGGGCTTCGGCGAGGTTCATGATCTTGAGGGTGTAGGCGTTCTCGATGCGGCCATCGGCGGCTTCCCGCGCCAGGCTGCCCCGGTCGCGCAGCACGTCGACTAGCAGCAGCGAGCGGTCGGCCAGCGTCCACGCGCCCAGCCCGACGAACACCGCCAGCAGCCCGCCATACACCGCCAGCCGCGGCCGGGCGGACGCCGGCTTGCCGGCCAGTTCAAGCTCGGAGGCGAAGCGGATCAACCCGGCGGGTTTGCCGATGCGCCCCATCACCGTGTCGCAGGCGTCGGCGCACAGGCCGCAGTTGATGCACTGGTATTGCAGGCCGTCGCGGATGTCGATGCCGGTGGGACACACCTGCACGCAGATGCCGCAATCCACGCAGTCGCCGGCGCCGGCGCCGCCCTTTGCCCGGCGCGGTTCGCCGCGGGGGGTGTCGTAGGCGACCGTGCGGGTCGTCGGGTCGAACATCACGCCCTGGAAGCGCGAGTACGGGCACATGTGCTGGCACACCGCCTCGCGGGCGAAGCCGGCCTGCAGGTACATGAAGAGCCCGTAGAAGACGACCCAGAAGCCTTCCCACGGCCCCAGCTGCCAGCCGGCCACGGCGGGGAGGAGCTCGCGGATCGGCGTGAAGTAGCCGACGAAGGTGATCCCCGACCACGCCGCCAGCGCCAGCCACAGCCCGTGCTTGGTGGCTCGCAGGGCGAACTTGCGGACGCCCCAGGGGGCAGCCTCGAGGCGCAGGCGGGCCAGGTGGTCGCCTTCAACCTTCTCCTCGATCCACATGAAGATCGAGGTGTAAACCGTTTGCGGGCACGCGAAGCCGCAGAACAGCCGGCCCGCCACCGCGGTGACGAGGAACAGCCCGGTGGCGGCGAGGATCAGCACGATCGCCAAGAGCAGCGCGTCCTGGGGCCACAGCACGAGGCCGAAGAGGTAGAACTTCTCGTGAGCGATGTCGAACAGCAGCGCCTGCCGCGTGGCGCCGCCATCGTCGGTCCAGCCCAGCCAGCAGGCGCCGTAGAACACCAGCTGGGTGAGCCACACCATGGCCCAGCGCAGGCTGTTGAAACGTCCGCGGGTGGAGCGGGCGTGGATCTTTCCCTTGTTGCGGTACAGCGTCACCCGCGCTGTCTGGGCCTTGCCGTGCATTGTGTGCCTCCGGGCGGGGCGAATCCCCGATGGGCGAAGTAGACCACCCGGGGCCGGATAGGCACAGATTCAGAAAATCAGAAAAACAATAGGCACAGATGCGCTACAGCTGGGCCGCCACCAGCTTGCCGAGGGTTTCCACCGCCGGCAGCTGGCGCGCCGGATCGGGGTGGCCAAAGTTGAGGCGGATGCAGTGGCCGAACTCCCGCGTGGCCGAGAAGATCGGCCCGGGCGCGAGGCTGATCCCCGCCGCCAGCGCGGCCTGGTGCAGGCGCAGGGCATCCACCTGCGGCGGCAGCTCCAGCCAAAGGAAGTAGCCGCCGTCCGGCCGGGCGAGGCGCGTGCCGTCGGGGAAGTGCGCCTCCACCGCCGCCACCAGCGCCGCCTCCTGGGCCGCGAGGCGCTGGCGCAGGCCGCGCAGGTGTTTGTCGAAGCCGCCCTGCTTGAGGTAATCCGCCAGCGCGATCTGCACCGGCACGGTGGTGGCGATGCTGGTCGCGAGCTTCTGGCGCTGGACGGCGTCGGCGTAGCGCCCGGCCGCCACCCAGCCGATCCGGTAACCCGGCGCGAGGCACTTCGAGAAGGACGACACGTGCATCACGATGCCAGCCGGGTCCACGGCCTTCGAGCACTGCGGCGCGGTGTCGCCGAAGTACAGCTCGGCGTACACGTCGTCCTCGATCAGCGGCACCTGGTGGCGGGTGAGGAGCTGCACCAGCTCGCGCCGCCGCGCATCGGGCATCCGCGCCCCGGTGGGGTTGGCGAAGTTGAGCATGAACAGGCAGGCGCTCACCCGGTGGTGACGCAGCAACTCGGCCAGCGCCTCGATGCTGACGCCTTCCCGCGGGTGCGACGGGATCTCCGCCACCCGCAGCCCGCGCCGCTCGGCCGCCTGGAGGCCGGCGTAGAAGGTGGGCGATTCGACCGCGATCAGGTCGCCCGGGCGCGTCACCGCCTGCAGGCACAGGTTGAGGCCTTCCATCGCGCCGGAGGTGATGACGATCTCCCGCGGCGACACCTGGGCGCCGTGGCCGAGATAGCGCAGCGCGAGCTGGCGGCGCAGTTCCTCGTTGCCCGGCGGCAGGTCGGTGATGGTAGCGCGCGGGTCCAGGTGCCGTGCCGCGTGGGCGAGGCAGCGGCCCAGCCGGTCGAGGGGAAACAACTCGGGCGCCGGAAAGCTCGAACCCAGCGGCACCACCGCCGGGTCCTTCACGCTGTCGAGGATCTGGAAGATGAAGTCGCTCACCTGCAGCTCGGTGAAATCCGGCTGCGGGCGGCTCATCGCCGGCTCGGGCAGGCGCTGGGCCCGCCGCACACGCACGAAGTAGCCGGAGCGCGGCCGCGCCTCGACGAGCCCGCGGCTCTCCAGCAGCGCATAGGCCTGGGTGACGGTGATCGGGCTCACGTCGTGGATGCGGCAGGCCTGGCGCACCGAGGGCAGGCGCTCGCCCGGGCGCAGCACGCCGCTCTCGATCAGTTGCCCGGTCTGCTCGGCGAGGGTCTGGTAGCGGATCATGGGCGGATGGTAGCCGAGCCCGGCGTCGATCTGCCCCGGCCGTGAACGAAAAAAAGCCGGGCGGACCCGGCTTTCTTCTGGCTGCGCGGTGCGGCGATTACTGCACGCGCACTTCCACGCGACGCGCTTCGGCGGCCTCGCCACCACCCAGGGTGATGGCCGGCTTGCGCAGGTTCACCTTGTCGGCGGGGATGCCGGCGGCGATCAGAACGTCCTTGACGGCCAGGGCGCGGGCCTTGGCGACTTCGGCGTTGACGGCGGCACCACCGGTTTCGTCGTGGTAGCCGGAGATCAGCACCAGCTTGGCGGGTTCTTCCTGCAGCTTGGCGACGACCTTGGCGACTTCCTCGGCGGCGTTGGCGGGCAGATCGGCCTTGCCGGAATCGAAGTACAGCTTGATCAGGGGCTCGCCCACTTCGGCGATCTCGGGGGCCTCGACGGCGGCCACGGCAGCCGGTGCGGCTTCACGGGTCTGGCCGGTGACGTAGGAGGCAAGACCGATCACCAAGCCGATGACCAGCGCAATGACGCCAAAGAGGATGCCGAGCACGAGGTTCTGGTTGTCGTCGTCTTCCTGCATGAAAAGTCCTTTCCAAATGATGGTTTAAATCAAACCTTGCAAGTATATAGGCTTATCGGTGCCCGCCTCACCTGCAGCATGCGGAAAAAGTTAAATAGGGTGTCATGCAGAGGGCGCCTAGTGCGTCATCTAAGTGCCTTGCTACCGCTCACGAGCATCGCCGCTGTACCGACGACTAACACCAGGGCGACGCCGCCGACGATCAGCGCGCCGTCGGCTGCCACGGTGACCGGCGTCGCCAGAAGCTTGGCGGCAAACATTTCCGGCGGCGTGACCTCCAGGACGTACACCTCGTAGGGATGCGCGAAAGCGATGTCGTCAGGCACATGCACACCCGCCGCACTGTAGCGACGGCCTTCCAGATCAAAGCGTTTGTACAGCGTCGTTCGGGAGGATTCCGACTCCCTGAAGCCCGCCTGAAGCAGGAACGCCCGCTGCGCGTCGTCGAGTCTGGCGATCCTGGCCGACAGATAGAGCGTCCCTTTGACCTTGTCCCGGTCGGCAGAGAATGAATGGTCGAGGTCCGCCTCCAGCACCGCCCGCCTTTCCCAGGTCAGAACCTTCAGGAGCGGAGCGGACGACGGAAAGAAATAGTGGTACTTGTCGCCCAGCACGACCAACTCGCTGCCATCGCCGGTGACCGTGAAGCTCCGGATGGTGTCCTTGGAGTATTTGTCCCGCATCCAGTACGAGGTGACGCAGCCCAGTTGGGCAAAACACAACAGCAGCGCGATCAGGCGCTGGACGACGACAGGCATGAAGATATCCAGAACAGTTGTATTGATTTTATCTGAATATAATTTCAGCGATATTGAAAGTCAATCGGCATTCAGCTTGCTGGCCACCAAAGCAGAAGGCCCGCATCGCTGCGGGCCTTCCGGGCAAACACGGTCAGACGGTCATCATGCCTTCACGAAAGTGATCTTCCGGTCGGTGCAATCCACCTTGATGGTGTCCTTGGCGGCGAACTGCCCTTCGAGGATGCGCTTGGCGAGCGGGTTCTCGATGTGCTCCTGGATCGCCCGCTTGAGCGGCCGGGCGCCGAACACCGGGTCGAAGCCGGCGCTGGCGAGTTCCATCAGCGCCGCGTCGCTCACGTCCAGGTGCATGTCGAGCCGCGCCAGGCGCTTCTCGAGATAGGCCAGCTGGATGCGGGCGATGGATGCGATGTGCTTCTCGTCGAGCGCATGGAAGACCACCACCTCGTCGATCCGGTTGATGAACTCCGGCCGGAAGTAGGTCTTCACCTCGGCCATCACCGCCAGCTTGATGACCTGGTAATCATCGCCGGACATCTGCTGGATCATCTGGCTGCCGAGGTTGCTGGTCATCACGATCACGGTGTTCTTGAAGTCCACCGTGCGGCCCTGGCCGTCGGTCATGCGGCCGTCGTCGAGCACCTGCAGCAGCACGTTGAAGACGTCCGGGTGAGCCTTCTCCACTTCATCGAAGAGGATCACCGAGTACGGCTTGCGACGCACCTGCTCGGTGAGATAACCGCCTTCCTCGTAGCCCACGTAGCCCGGAGGCGCGCCGATCAGGCGGGCCACCGAATGCTTCTCCATGAACTCGCTCATGTCGAT
>ERZ650300.49-NODE-49-length-53607-cov-12.749272_pt1 | contig 53607 bp, 52 predicted proteins | sample MGYA00376236_ERZ650300 | MGnify/ENA primary metagenome ERZ650300 (study PRJEB26733, sample SAMN07839303) | wastewater metagenome | biome: urban; feature: wastewater treatment plant; material: waste water | place: USA: North Carolina | collected 2016-04-28 ...
GTGAAACGGTCCAGCAACAGGAACACGAAGCGCCGGGGCGCCGCTTCCTTGGCGGTTTGGGTAGCTTTGCGAAGCGCGGTGGACATGCTGCGACCTGTATGCGTCGGTATCGGAACATCTAGTCAGGAAATTCGCCCCGCTTCAAGGGGCGATGCAGCCTTTGGCCCTTTGCATCCGTCAAGGCTTTGCCATATATCCCCGCAGATACCGCTAACGGACGGAGACGGGCCATGACCACGGGCTGGAGCAAATCGGACTGGCGTGCAAAGCCGCGGGTGCAGATGCCGGATTATCCGGACCAGACTGCACTTAACGCGGTCGAGGCCCAGCTTGCCAAGTATCCGCCGCTGGTCTTTGCCGGTGAGGCGCGCAAGCTCAAGGGGGCGCTGGCCAAGGTCGCCAACGGCGAGGCCTTCCTGCTGCAGGGCGGCGACTGCGCCGAGAGCTTCGGCGCGTTCAACGCCGACAATATCCGCGACACCTTCAAGGTGATGTTGCAGATGGCGGTGGTTCTGACCTGGGGCGCGCAGCTTCCGGTGGTCAAGGTCGGCCGCATGGCGGGCCAGTTCGCCAAGCCGCGCTCGGCCAATGACGAGACCCTCGGCGGCGTGACCCTGCCGGCCTATCGCGGCGACATCGTCAACGGCATCGGCTTCGACGCCGCCAGCCGCGTGCCGGACCCGGAGCGCCTGCTGCAGGCCTACCACCAGGCCACCGCCAGCCTCAACCTGCTGCGCGCCTTCGCCCAGGGCGGCTTTGCCGACCTGCATCAGGTACACCAGTGGAACCTGGACTTTATCGCCAACTCGGCGCTGGCGGCAAAATACAGCCAACTGGCCGACCGCATCGACGAGACCCTGGCGTTTATGCGCGCCTGCGGCATGGACACCTCGCCGCAACTGCGCGAAACCAGCTTCTTCACCGCCCACGAGGCGCTGCTGTTGAACTACGAGGAAGCCTTCGTCCGTCGCGACAGCCTGACCGGCGAATGCTACGACTGCTCGGCGCACATGCTGTGGATCGGCGACCGCACCCGCCAGCTGGACGGCGCCCACGTCGAGTTCATGCGCGGCATCGAGAACCCCATCGGGGTCAAGGTCGGCCCGAGCATGGACCCGGACGAACTGATCCGCCTGATCGACATCCTCAACCCGGACAACGACCCGGGCCGCCTCAACCTGATCGTGCGCATGGGCGCCGGCAAGGTCGGCGCGCACCTGCCTGGGCTGATCCGCACCGTCGAGCGCGAGGGGCGCAAGGTGCTGTGGAGCTCCGACCCGATGCACGGCAACACCATCAAGGCCAGCAGCGGCTACAAGACCCGCGACTTCGCGCAGATCCTCTCGGAGGTCAAGCAGTTCTTCCAGGTGCACCGCGCCGAGGGCACCGTGGCCGGCGGCATCCATATCGAGATGACCGGGCAGAACGTCACCGAGTGCATCGGCGGCTCGCGGCCGATCACCGAGGCCGGCCTGCGCAACAACATCAACGTGGGCATCCACTACCTCGGCTCCTGGCTGGCCGGCAACGGCTGCGTGCCCATCCACAACCTGATGGAAGACGCCGCCACCGCCGAAATCTCCCGCTCGCAAGTGTGGCAATGGGTGGTCAGCCCGAAGGGCATCCTCGACGACGGCCGCAAGGTCACCGAAGAGATGGTCCGCCCGATGATCGCCGAGGAACTCGCCAAGGTGAAGGCCACGGTCTCCGCCCAGGGCGAAGACACCGCCAGCTACGACCAGGCCGCGGTCATCTTCGACAAAATGTCCCTGACCCCGGATTACCCGGAATTCCTGACCCTGCCGCTCTACGAGGCGATGGAATAACCGTCCTTGTGACGTGTGGCACCCGGCCGGCCTGATGTCCGGCCAACCCAGCCCGGCTATGCCGGGCTTTTTTATCGACGCAAAAAAATAGGTTCTTCGCGCGATTTGGGGAAAGTAGTGGTTGACGGGTCGGAGGTTGGTAGATTGGCAGTCGCCAAACAAACCGATCCCCATCCTCTTCCCCGTCATGCGAGATGCTATGTTGGGCATGGTCTTCTGGGAAGGCCATGTCGTGAATTCATCCGAGGAGCAAGCCGACGGTACGCTGCTTCTCGCCCTTTCCGAAGATCCTTCGCACCGTCCCCGATGCGGGCGCTGCGGCAGTGACTGCGTGCTGGTGCATGAACGGCGGCGCCGCCGCGTGCGCGATCGAGATTGGTTCGATCGACGCGTCTGGCTCGATGTGCCGATCCGGCGGCTCGACTGCTATCAGTGCGGCGCCCGTGCGGCTGAGCGGCTGAGTTGGCTCGACGCGGGCGAGCGCATCACGCACCGATTGCGCGCCTGGGTCGAAGCGCTCGTGCAGATCCTGCCGATTGCCCATGTTGCCGAACTCACGGGCTTGCACTGGCACACCATCAAGCGCATCGATCATCGGCGTCTGCAGACCCAATACGGCGCGTTCGAAGCACGGGGTGTGCGTCGGCGGGTAATGGATGAGTTCGCGCTGCACAAGGGACACCGCTATGCGACCGTGATCATGGATGCCCAGTGCATGCGCGTGCTGTGGGTTGGCGAGGGCAACCGTCGCGAGGCGATCCGGCCATTCTTCGAATTGCTGGGCAAAGAGGGCTGTCAGCACATCGAGGCCGTTGCGATGGACATGAACACCGCCTTCGATCTGGAGGTGCGAGCCCACTGCCCGAACGCAGAGGTGGTCTACGATCTGTTTCACGTCGTCGCGCGCTTTGGTCGGGAAGTCGTCGACCGGGTGCGGGTCGATCAGGCCAACGCCTTGCGCAGCGAGCCGGCCCAACGGCAGGTGATCAAGCGCTCGCGCTGGCTGCTGCTACGTAACCGTGACAACCTCGGCGACGAGCAGGCGGTCAAGCTCGAAGAGTTGCTGGCCGCCAACGCGCCGCTGGCGACCGTCTATCTCCTGAAAACGGCGATCAAGGAAATCTGGTTCGCCCCGAACGTGCGAGAAGGGGCGCGAAGAGGGAAGGACTGGTACCGACTGACGATCGACAGTGGTATCGCGCCGGCGATTGCCTTTGCCAAACGACTGCGCAAATACCTGCGCGGAATCCTTGCCTCCGCAATCTTCCCGCTCAACACCCGCGTCCTGGAGGGCGTCAATAACCGGATCAAGGTCATCAAGCGCATGGCCTACGGCTTCCGCGACTCAGCCTATTTCTTCCTGAAGATCAAGGCCGCCTTCCCCGGAAAAGCGCGATGAACCTTTTTTTTGCCTCTGAAAACGCGTCACCGTTCAACCCTTAACGGTGTTGGTGCGTTGTTTATTGCAGAATCACCTCAACCTATCCGGAGAAAACAACTGTGCAACCGTTGCTCATCGTCAAGCTTGGCGACTTCATCCCCGATCTCGTCACCCATCGGGGCGATTTCGAGAGCTGGATTTCTGCCGGCCTCGGCGACGTGCCGGTGCGGGTTGTCGATCCTCGTCGCGGTGAAGCGCTGCCGCAGCCCGGCGAAGTTGCCGCGGCCGTCGTCACGGGCTCGCACTCCATGGTCACCGACCGGGAGGTGTGGAGCGAAACCACTGCGCGCTGGCTCGCCGGACGGGTTGCCGAAGGCATGCCGGTGCTCGGCATCTGTTACGGCCATCAACTGCTGGCCCACGCGCTGGGCGGCGAGGCGGCGTGGCATCCGGGAGGGATCGAGATCGGCACGGTGACGCTGCGCAAGTCGGATGCGGCGCAGCGGGATCCGTTGTTTGCCGATCTGCCCGAGTGTTTTCCGGCTCACGTCGTCCATCGCCAGACTGCGCGCCGCCTGCCGCCGGGCGCCGAATGCCTGGCGTCGAGCGAATTCGAACCGCATCACGCGTTCCGGGTCGGGGATGCGGCATGGGGCGTACAGTTCCACCCGGAATTCGACACCGTCGCGATGCGCGGTTACATCGACCAGCTGGCCGATCCGCTGCGCGAGGGCGGCGCCGACCCCGAACGGCTCGCCGCGGCGGTCACCGAAACCGAAGCCGCCACCAGCCTGCTGCGCCGCTTCGCGCGCTTTGTCGCCGAACGCTCGATGCAGCCGGCAATCATCTAAAGCCTAGCCTAGCCTAGCCGTAGCGCCGCGCGGCCTCCACCGCGAGGCCGGCGCCGATGCTGCCGAACAGATCGCCCTCGACATTGCGCGCTTGCGGCAATTCGGCGGCGATGCGTGCTCGCAACTGCGGCACGCCGCTGGCGCCACCGGTGAAATACACCGTGTCCACCTGCTCGCGGACCACGCCGGCCTGATCGAGCAAGGCGCTGACCGTTGCAGCCACGCGCTCGACAAGACTGCGGGTGGCGAGCGCGAAGGCATCGAAGGCGATGTCATGGAACAGGCCGGGCTCCAGGCGATCCAGGTGCAGGCGGGTGCAGGCTTCGGTGGAAAGGTCGATCTTGGCCTGCTCGACCTGCAGCGCGAGCCAGTGTCCTTCCCGCTGGCCGATCAGGCGGGCCAGGCGGTCGAGCTCCCGGCGTGCCGCCGCATCGCGGTAGATGTTCTGGAAATCGGCGAAAGCCTGCCGGGTGTAGGCGGAGTTGATGGTGTGCCAGGTGGCGAGCTGGAAGAACAGGCTGGATGGGATTTCCGCGCCGCTCTTCATCAGACCTTTATAGCCTAGCAGCGGCATCACGCACTCCAGGCTCAGCGCCCGGTCGAAATCCGTGCCGCCCACATGCAGGCCGGCATTGCCGAGCAGGTCGCCGGCGCGATCCGCGTGCTTGGCCCGTTCCGGCGACAGGCGCACCAGCGAAAAGTCGGCGGTGCCGCCACCGATGTCGGCGATCAGCACCAGCTCTTCACGGCTTAGTGAGGCTTCGTAGTGCAGCGCCGCGCCGATGGGTTCGAACTGGAAGCTCACGTCTTTGAAACCCACTTGCCGCGCAATGGCCTCCAGCGTGTCCTGGGCGCGTTGGTCGGCGGCGCGGTTGTCATCGACGAAATGCACCGGCCGTCCGAAGACCGCCTGCTCGAAACGGCGCCCGGCCTGGAATTCGGCCCGCATTTTCAGTTCGCCGATGAAGCTCGCCAACAGATCCTTGAAGGGCAGCGCCCGCCCGCCGACTTCCGTGCTGCCGTCGATCAGGCTGCTGCCGAGCAGGCTTTTCAGTGCCCGCATCAGTCGGCCCTCGTAGCCTTCCAGGTATTCCAGCAGCGCGTCGCGTCCGAAGTGGGTGGTTTCCTCGTCGGCATTGAAAAACACCGCGGAGGGCAAGGTCGGCTTTTCGTCTTCGAGGGGCAGGAGCGTCGGCATTCCGGGCTGTAGCCAGCCAACGGTGGAATTGGATGTGCCGAAGTCGATCCCGCAGGCGCGGGGAAGGGAGGGGCTCATGGGCGATGCACAGATGGCCGGGGGACGAATGCTACGCCGGATGGGGGCGGGCTGGCCAAGGTTTTGAATGGGAAGCGCGGGTCGGGCCGATGTTGCCCTGCTGGCGGTGCGGGTCGGAGTCGGGCGCTTGCCGTTCCACCGAAGGGGGCTGCGCCGTTTCCGCGTCAATGCCACCCGTTTCGCATTATCGGGCGGAGCACGGTAAAGCCGGGATGGTCGGCCAAAAGACGCCGGATCGTCGGCGGACTCCAGGCGTTCGGGGTGCGCCGGGCCGCAACGGGCTTGTCACGGCGTCGTTGAGAAAGCAGGCTTGCGCTTGGTGTGTAAAAGCCCGGCCGAGCGCTTTTCGCGGGGCTCAACCCTTCTTCAGCAAACCGGCCAGCCCGGCAAACGGTGAGTGCGTGGCGGCTTTGCCGGGCTGTTTGGCCGAAACGTTGCCTTGCGTCGCTTCGAGTTGGCGCTGGTGCTCGTTGTCGTGGCAGTACAGGCACAGGAGTTCCCAGTTGCTGCCGTCGGGCGGGTTGTTGTCGTGATTGTGGTCGCGGTGGTGGACGGTGAGTTCGCGCAGGTTGGCGGTGGTGAATTCGCGGGCGCAGCGGCCGCAGATCCACGGATAGATCTTGAGGGCTTTTTCGCGATAGCCCTCGGCGCGGGTGTCGGCGGCGCGGCGGGCTTCGAGGACGAGACGATCGAGTTTTTCGCTCATGGATGGGCTCCGGACAGGCGGCGGGCGAGATCGGCGAGGGCTTCCTCGACGACGTCGGCCGCGCGCATCAGGGTGGTTTCTTCGATGATCAGCGGCGGGGCGAAGCGCAGCACGCTGTCGTGGGTGTCCTTGGTCATCAGGCCGCGGGCGAGCAGCCATTCGGCGGCGGTGCGGGCATTGACGCGATGGGTGTCGAGTTCCATGCCGATCAGGAGGCCGCGCCCGCGCACGCCGACGATCAGCGGGTTTTCGATGGCCTGCAGGCGGGCGAGGAACAGGGCGCCGAGGCGGGCCGAACGTTCGGCGAGCTTTTCGTCGGCGAGCAGGGCCAGCGCTTCGGCTGCGACGGCGGCGGCGAGCGGGTTGCCGCCGAAGGTGGAGCCGTGGTCGCCAGGGTGGAAAACCTGCATCAGCTTTTCGTCGGCCAGAAAGGCCGAGACCGGCAGCAGTCCGCCGCCAAGCGCCTTGCCAATGATGACGCCGTCCGGGCGCACGCCGTCGTGCTCGCAGGCGAGGATCTTGCCGGTGCGGCCGAGGCCGGTTTGCACCTCGTCGGCGATCAGCAGGACGTCGTGCTGGCGGCACAGTTCGGCGCAGCGTGCCAGCCAGCCGGCGGGCGGGAGGTTGATGCCGCCTTCGCCCTGGATGGGTTCGAACAGGAAGGCGGCGGTATTCGGGGTGATGGCGGCTTCGAGGGCGGCGGCATCGCCGAAGGGAATCGGGCGGAAGCCGGGCGCGAAGGGGCCGAAGCCTTCGCGGTATTGGTCTTCGGACGAGAAGCCGACGACGGTGGTGGTGCGGCCGTGGAAATTGCCGGCACAGACGATGATTTCGGCCTGTCCTTCGGGCACGCCCTTGATCTTGTATGCCCACTTGCGGGCGGCCTTGATGGCGGTTTCGACGGCTTCGACGCCGGTATTGACCGGCAGCGCCTGATCGTAGCCGAGCAGCGCGGAGAGGCGTTCGAGCATCAGCGGCAGGCGGTCGTTGGAATAGGCGCGGGAGGTCAGCGCCAGACGCCCGGCCTGCTCGGTGAGGGCGCGGACCAGCCGCGGGTGGCTGTGACCGAAGCTGACTGCCGAGTAGGCGCTCATCATGTCGAGGTAGCGCCGGCCTTCCACGTCCCACAACCAAGCGCCGTCGCCACGGGTGAACACTACCGGCAGCGGTGCGTAATTGTGGGCGCCATAGGCGTCTTCCCGCTGGCGTAGCTGGGCCGTGGTGGGGCCGAGGGCGGCGCTGGCGATTTCGAGCACCCAGCGGGCGCCGCTGCCGTCGCGGTCGCGCTCGGGCACGTATTCGACGATCTCGAAGCCGACCAGATCGGCACAGCTGCGCAGCCCGTGCAGGGCGTCGACGAGTTCCTGCGGGTCGAGGCCGTCGGGCACCAGACAGGTGGTGGCGGGCAGCCTGGCGCAGTCGATGGCGTCGAGATCCACTGAGACGCCGAAGCCGGCGGTGCCGTCGCGGGCGATGCTCATGGCTTCGCACAGCACCGCAGGCAGGCCGCGGGCTTTGACTTCCGGCATGTAGAAGATCTTCACGCCGAGTTTTTCGAGGAGCTTGCGTTCTTCGGGCTCCCACGAGCGGGCGCCGACGATGGCGACGTGGGCCGGGTCGAGGTGGGGGCCGGGCAGGCCGGTGAGGGCTTCGTCGCCGATGCCGAGCAGGGCGGCCAGCGGCATGCCGTGGATGTTGCCGGTATGGGTGGTGCGCGGCGTGTGGGCGTCGAGATGGGCGTCGATCCAGATCAGGCCGAGTTTGCCGCGGGGCGCCAGGGAGCGAGCGATGCCGCGCCACGTACCGGCGCCGATGGCATGGTCGCCGCCGAGAACGAGGGGAATCGCGTCTTCGGTGCGGATATCCGCCACCGTGTCGGCAAGGTCGTGCAGCAGCATGCTGACCGCGGTGAGCCGCTCCTGCATCGACGAGCGGGGCGGTTTGGGGGCGGAGGGCTCGAGCAGGGCGTGCCAGCGGGCGCGGATGCCGCGCTGACGCAGGCTGTTTTCGAAGCCAAGGTCGCGCAGTGCGCGCGGGCCGGCGGCGGGGCCGAAAATCGGTGCACCGAGGCAGGAGCCGACGCCGACGATGCGGACCGGGCGGGAGGGCACGAACGGGGCGGGCATGATCTTCCTTCGTTAGCAGGCGCGGCGGCGAGGGGTGCCGTCATGCAGTTTGAGCGGGCCGGATGGCCCTTCGTTCAGTGCAGCCAGTGCAGGGCTTCGAGAACGACCAGCGCGGCGATTGCCGCACCGCCGGCCGCCAGCCAGCGGGTTTGCCGACGGTTTTCGGCGGCGAGGCGGGCGATCTCGTTGCGGGTGTCGTCGTCGCGTCTTTCGGCAAGTGCCTGGTGAACCAGACGAGGCAACTGGGGAAGGATCGGCGCCCACGAGGGGGCTTCGTCCTTCATGTGGCGTAGCAGCGCGCGCCAGCCGATCTGGTCGTTCATCCAGCGTTCGAGGAAGGGTTTGGCGGTTTTCCAGAGGTCGAGATCCGGGTCGAGCTGGCGCCCGAGACCTTCGATGTTGAGCAGGGTTTTTTGCAACAGCACGAGCTGCGGCTGAACTTCCATCTCGAAGCGGCGGGCGGTCTGGAACAGGCGCAGCAGCGTCTTACCGAAGGAGATGTCCTTCAGCGGCCGGTCGAAGATGGGTTCGCAGACCGCACGGATGGCGCCTTCGAATTCGTCCACCCGGGTGTGCGCCGGCACCCAGCCGGCCTCGATGTGGGCCAGTGCCACGCGCCGGTAGTCGCGCTGGAAAAAGGCCAGGAAATTGGTGGCGAGATATTTCTTGTCGGAGTCGTTGAGGGTGCCGATGATGCCGAAATCGAGGGCAATGTAACGTCCGCGGGCGGCGCCGTCGGTGGCGACGAAGATGTTGCCGGGGTGCATGTCGGCGTGGAAGAAGCCGTCGCGGAAAACCTGGGTGAAAAATATCTCGACGCCGGCCCGGGACAACGCCTTGAGGTCGATGCCGTTGGCGCGCAGGGCGTCGAGCCGGGAGATGGGGATGCCCTTCATGCGCTCCATCACCATCACGTTGTTGGTGCACCAGTCCCAGTGCACTTCGGGCACGACAAGGAGTTCGGAGTCTTTGAAATTGCGCCGCAGTTGGGAGCAGTTGGCGGCCTCGCGCATCAGGTCGAGTTCGTCGCGCAGATATTTGGAGAACTCGGCGACGACTTCCCGCGGCTTGAGGCGGCGGCCTTCCAGCCATACCTTTTCGAGCACCGTGGCGGCAACGTCGAGCAGGGCCAGATCGTGGGCGATGACCGGCGCAATGCCGGGGCGCAGGATCTTGACCGCTACCTCGGTGCCGTCGGGCAGTTCGGCAAAGTGAACCTGGGCGATGGAGGCGGAGGCGACGGGCTCGCGCTCGAAGCGCACGAACACTTCATCCACGTGCTTGCCGTAAGCGGCTTCCAGTTGGGCCAGCGCTTCGTCGGTGGAAAAGGGCGGGACGCGGTCCTGGAGGCGGGCGAGTTCTTCGGCGATGTCCGGCGGCAGCAGGTCGCGGCGGGTGGATAGCATCTGGCCGAACTTGACGAAGATCGGGCCCAGGGATTCGAGCGCTTGGCGCAGGCGCGCGCCTGCGGGTTCGTCGAAGTTGCGGCCGAAACGCAAGAGGCGGGCCAGCCAGGCCAGCCGGCCGGTCGGCTCGCTGGAGATGATCATCTGATCGAGGCCGTATCGCAGGCTGACGGAGACGATCTTGACGAGTCGGAAGAGGCGCACGGCGGCAGGCGGAAACGAAAACGCGGATTGTGCCCCTAAAGCCGGGGCGACGAAAGCGCGACCGGCTCCGGGGCCGGCCGCTCAGCGCCGCGGGCGAGGGCGGTCGGCGGCGGGCGGCGCCGGCTGCGGAATCGGCGCAGGGAGAACCTGCCCGGTCAGCCAGCGCACGACGAGCTTGATTTCGCGTTTCAGGGCTTCGTCGTCGGCATCGAAGACAGGCAGGCCTTCGCTGCTGATTGTGAAGGGCGGCAGACGCCATTCACGCTCGACGACGAACAGGTGGTCGCCGTCGCGGATGGCTTTCTGGGTGATGACGTAGCCGTAAGGGCGCGCGTCGAAGCGCCCGCAGTACGCGGTGCGGGTGGCATGGGGCAGCCCGTCGCGTTCGCCGCTGACCAGACCGCTGGTGGTGAAGGCCGGGCAGTGCTTGGCGAGGCCGGCGGCGATATGACCGAGGTAGGCCTCGGGGGACATGTCCTGGGAGCCGAAACGCTGCACCAAAAGGCGATCGCGATAATCCTCGAGGCCTTGGCCGCGAGGGACGTACTCCTCGTGGCGAATGCCGTTGCCTTCGCGCAGATCGACGATCCGCCAGGCCTGATCGGCCGGCAGCGGCAGGCGCCAGTGCAATGTGGGTGCCTCGGCCCGGGTCGGAAGGGCCAGCATCAGGCCGGCCGCGAAGAGTGCAAGGCGGGCCGACAGTCTGACGAAAGAGTCGAGGGCAAGGTGTCTCACGCGGAAATTTTGCCACGTTCGCCGCACTTTGTTGTCTCCCTAAACGGGCCGGACGCCGGGATGCGCCACGCTTGGATATAATCCTGTGCTTTTAGTAGCAGTGTTTGCCATGAGCGCCGATCAGAAAACTCAGCTTGCCGACCTCTTGCGTGCCGCCCTCCGCAGCGTGGCGCCCGAACAGGCCGAAACTCCCATCAACCTGGAGCGTCCGAAACAGGCCGGCCACGGAGATTTTGCAAGCAATCTTGCGCTGCAGCTGGCCAAGCCGCTCAAGCGCAATCCGCGCGATCTGGCCAATCTGCTGCTCGCCGAATTGCCCCCGTCCAAACTGGTTGCCAAAGCCGAAGTGGCCGGTGCCGGTTTCATCAACTTCACGCTCATCTCCGACGCCAAGACGGCTATCGTGAGCCAGGTGCTCGAACGTGGTGAGGCGTTTGGCCGTGGGGTCAAGAGCGGCATCAAGGTTCAGGTCGAATTCGTCTCCGCCAACCCGACCGGCCCGCTCCACGTCGGCCACGGTCGCGGCGCGGCCTACGGCGCCTCGCTTGCCGACGTGCTCGATTTTGCGGGTTTCGACGTGACCCGCGAGTACTACATCAACGACGCCGGCCGGCAGATGGACATCCTCGCCCTGTCGACCTGGCTGCGTTATCTCGCCCTGTTCGACATCGCGGTCGATTTCCCGCCCAACGCCTACCAGGGCGACTACGTCAAGGAGATGGCCGCCCAGATCAGGAGTGCCCACGGCGACCGGTTTGCCAAGGTGGCCGCGGCCGACGTGCTGCTCGGCGCCCCCGATGTCGAAGTCGACAAGGAAGGCCGCCTGGATGCGCTGATCGCCAACGCCAAACGCATTCTCGGCCCGGATTACGCGTGGGTGCATGGCTTTGCACTGACCGAGCAGCTCGGCGACGGACGCGAAGATCTGAAGGAGTTCGGCGTCACCTTCGACATGTGGTTCTCCGAGCGTTCGCTGTTCGACACCGGCCTCGTCGAAAAGGCCGTGGCTGCGCTCGACGCCCGCGGTCATCTGTACGAACAGGACGGTGCCAAGTGGTTCCGCTCGACCGCCTTCGGCGACGAGAAGGACCGCGTCGTGCAGCGCGAAAACGGCCTCTACACCTACTTCGCCTCCGATATCGCCTATCACGTCAACAAATACGAGCGCGGATTCGACCGCATCATCGACATCTGGGGCGCCGACCACCACGGCTACATCGCGCGCGTCAAGGGCGCCCTCGCCGCCCTCGGCCTTCCGCCCGAACGGCTCGACGTGGCACTGGTGCAGTTCGCGGTGCTCTACCGGGACGGCCAGAAGGCGGCGATGTCCACCCGTTCCGGCGAATTCGTCACGCTGCGCGAGTTGCGCAACGAAGTCGGCAACGATGCCTGCCGTTTTTTCTACGTGCTACGCAAGGCCGATCAGCACCTGGATTTCGACCTCGACCTCGCCAAGAGCCAAAGCAACGAAAACCCGGTCTACTACATCCAGTACGCCCACGCCCGTCTGTGTTCGGTGCTCGGTCAGTGGAGCGGCGTGGAGGCCGATCTGGCCGACGCCGATCTGGCCCGTCTCGACAACGAGCGCGAACTGGCCCTGTGCGCCCGTCTGACGGCGTTCCCGGAAGTGGTCCAGAACGCGGCGTCCGACTATGCTCCGCACCAGATCGCCTTCTACCTGAAAGATCTCGCCGGCGAATTTCACAGCTACTACAACGCCGAGCGCATGCTGGTGGACGACGAAGGCCTCAAGCTTGCCCGTCTCGCGTTGGCCGCCGCGGTGCGTCAGGTGATTCGCAACGGTCTGGCGCTGCTTGGCGTTTCCGCTCCCGATTCGATGTAATTCCGGAACTTCCCGTTCATGAGCCGTGATAAAAAGCCTCGACTGCAAACCACACCATCCAAATCGGGCAGCCGGGGCAGTACCCTCGTCGGCATCTTTGTCGGTCTGATCCTCGGGGCGCTGGTGGCTGCCGGCATTGCGCTGTACTTCACCGCGGCGTCGCCGTTCCAGAAGAGGCAGGAAGAAAAGCCTCTCGTGCAGCCGCCGCCCAAGCCGCAGAACGGCGAACCCATCGCTCTGCCCGGCAAGGCGGGTGACAAGCCCGTCGAAAAGCCCCGCTTCGACTTCTACAACGTGCTGCCCAAGGGTTCCGACGCGCTGCCTGCGCCGACCAAGCCCGAGGAAACCACCGAAGTCGTCAAGCCGGACAAGCCCGAAGTGCCCGAGAAGCCCGAGAAGACGGACAAGCCCGCCAAGCCGGAAAAGGTCGACAAGCCCAAGCCCGACGATGCCGAGCGGGCCAAGGCCGAGGCGGCCCTGCTCGACAAGCCGGCCGTTCCCGAGAAGTTCTACCTGCAGGCGGGCGCTTTCGAAGATCCGTCCGAGGCGGATAACCTCAAGGCGCGTCTCGCGTTGATGGGCGTCGAGGCCAGCGTGCAGAAGGTCGAAGTGCCCGACAAGGGCACCATGCACCGGGTCCGCACTGGCCCTTATCTGGGGCAGGATGAGATGAGCAAGGCACGTCAGAACCTGTCCTCGAACGGCATCAGTACCGCCGTAGTCAAGATCAAGCCGAAGGAACCAAAACCGGCACCTGCCGCTCAATGAGTACTGTGCCGATTCAAGGAGAAACCGTAATGCAGCGTCGCGATGTCCTCAAGCAGCTTTCCGCCCTGGCCGCCCTAGGCAGTATCGGCTTGCCCGCCTTGGCGCAGGCTACCTCCGGCTTTGAGCCGGTGTCGCCGCCGCAGCCGACCGATGTGAAGGGCAAGGTCGAAGTGCTGGAGTTCTTCCACTATGGTTGTCCTCACTGCAGGGATTTCGATCCGTTGCTCGAATTGTGGGTCAAGAAACTGCCCGCCGACGTGGTCTTTCGCCGGGTTCCGGTGACCTGGGGCAATCCGCAGCTCTCCGGTCTCGCCAAGCTCCATCTGACGCTGGAGGCCACCGGCGATCTGGCCCGCTTGCACAGCCACATTTTCAACGCCGTGCAGGCCGACAAGCTGCCGCTGCATACCGAGGCGGGGGCGCAGGAATGGGCGGTCAAAAACGGCATCGATGCGAAGAAGTTCTCCGATGCCTATCGGTCGTTCAACGTGAATGTGCGGCTCAAGCGGGTCGAGGAAATCGGTCGCAACTACAAAATCCAGGGTGTGCCGACCCTCGCCGTCGATGGCAAGTATTTCACCTCCGGCTCCATCGCGGGTTCCCATGAAGCCGCTCTCAAAGTGGCCGACCAACTGATCGTCCGCGCCCGCGCCGAGCAGGGCCGCAAGTAAGCCGTTCGACAGGCGCCGCCCTTCCCCGGGCGGCCTCTGCCGATTTCTCCCGTTTCCCTTTATCTCCTTCGTGTCTCAGCGCGTTTTCATCACGGGTGCGTCAAGCGGTATCGGCGCTGCCCTGGCACGTTACTACGCGGCCCGCGGTGCGGTGCTGGGGCTTGTCGCACGACGTCGGGCGGCGCTGCAGGAATTGCTCGCCACCTTGCCGGGCGAACATGCCGTCTATACCGTGGATGTGGCCGACGAGGCCGGATTGCGTCAGGCGGCGGCCGATTTCAGCGCCCGCTTTGGCGTACCGGACGTGGTGGTTGCCAATGCGGGGGTGTCGGTCGGTACCTTGACCGAGGAAGAGGGCGATCTGCGCGCTTTCGAGCGGGTGATGCGCACCAACGTGCTCGGCATGGTGGCCACCTTTCAACCCTTTGTCGCGCCGATGCGCGCCCGCGGTTCAGGCCGTCTGGTGGGCATCGCCTCCGTGGCGGGGATTCGCGGTCTGCCCGGCGCCGGCGCTTACAGCGCGTCAAAGGCGGCCGTGATCGCCTATCTCGAAAGCCTGCGGGTCGAGTTGCATGGCAGCGGCGTGAAAGTCGTCACCATTGCGCCGGGCTACATCGAGACGCCGATGACGGCCGTCAATCGCTATCCGATGCCCTTCATGCTGCCGGCGGATGAAGCGGCCCGTCGTTTCGTCCGGGCCATCGACGCCGGTGCCGGTTACGCGGTCATTCCCTGGCAGATGGGGGTGGTCGCGAAGCTGCTGCGTTTATTGCCCAATCCCATTTTCGACCGCGTTTTTGCGCGGGCCGGACGCAAGCCGCGGGGGCTGCCGTTGTAAGGCAGGCCGGTCGATGGCCTGAGTCGGCACGAGGTCGAGTCGCTGCCCATGGGTCGGCCGGATAGGGGCCGACGGTTTCTTAAATCTCCGACAGTTGGGTGATGGCCGGCATGTATTTCTTGCCAAGCGCCTCGGCCACTTTCGGGTGGGTGACCTGGCCGTTGCAGATGTTGAGACCGGCTCGCAGGCCGACGTCGTCTTTCAAGGCTTCCCGCCAGCCCCTGTTGGCGAGGGCAAGGATCACCGGCAAGGTGGCGGCGTTGAGGGCGTAGGTGGCCGTGCGCGATACGGCGCCGGGCATGTTGGCGACGCAGTAATGCACGATGCCGTCCAGGATGTAGGTCGGGTCGGTGTGGGTGGTCGGGTGGGATGTCTCGAAGCAGCCGCCCTGGTCGATGGCGACGTCCACGATCACTGCGCCGGGCTTCATCGTCGCCAGCATCTTGCGGGTGACCAGCTTGGGTGCGGCGGCGCCGGGGATGAGTACCGCGCCGATCACCAGGTCGGCCTGTCCGACGAGACGCTCGATGGCATCCTGGGTGGCATACAGGGTTTTTACGCGGCCGCCGTAGATTTCGTCCAGGTGACGCAGCACCGACAGCGACTTGTCGAGAATGGTCACGTCGGCTCCGAGGCCGATCGCCGTGTGGGCTGCGTTGTTGCCGACGGTGCCGCCGCCGAGGATCACCACCCGGCCGGGCTCGACACCCGGCACGCCGCCGAGCAGCACGCCGCGCCCGCCGTGGGATTTTTCGAGTGCCGAAGCGCCGGCCTGGATGCTCATGCGCCCGGCCACTTCGGACATCGGGGCGAGCAGCGGCAGACCGCCGCCGGGCGCGGTGACGGTTTCGTAGGCGATGGCGGTGGCACCACTGGCCAGGATGTCGGCGGCAAGATCGGGCGCCGCGGCGAGGTGAAGGTAAGTGACCAGCAGGTGGTGGGGGCGGAGGAGCGTCCGTTCGTCGGCGACGGGCTCCTTGACCTTGACGATCATCTCCGCTATTTCGAAGACCTTCGACGCATTGGCGGCGATGGTCGCGCCGGCCTGTTCGTAGTCGCCGTCGTTCGCTCCGATACCAAGCCCGGCGCCCGTTTCGACGACCACGCTGTGGTGGTGGGCGATGAGTTCGCGTACTGCGCCGGGAGTCAGGCCGACGCGGTGTTCATGGTTTTTGGTTTCCTTGGGAACGCCGATTTTCATGATCTTCTCCGTAGCTGAGTGGTCGGGCGATGCAGAGAGTGAGAGTAGCGCGGTGGAGCGTGTGTTTCACGCTCTTTCAATAACGGTGCAGTACTCGAAAGACTGATGCGACGATGGAGAACAAGGTTCAAGAGAATTCCTGGGCGGATGCGCTGGGGCAAATCCATCGCCCCCACGACGGGGCGGCCCGCATCGTGTCGCTGGTGCCGTCACTGACCGAACTGGTCTGCGATCTGGGCTTGGCCGGGCAGTTGGTCGGGCGGACCGGTTTCTGCATTCATCCGAAGGAGACGCTCAAGGCAGTGCCCAAAGTGGGGGGGACGAAAGACGTTAACATCGCCCGCCTGCGCGAACTGGAGCCGACCCACGTGATCGTCAATATCGACGAAAACCGGCGCGAGTGTGTCGAGGAGATCGCGGCTTTCGTGCCCCATGTGATTGTCACTCACCCCTGCGCGCCGGAGGACAACTTGGCGGTGTACCGCCTGTTTGGGGGTGTTTTTGACCGCCGGGACGAGGCCGGGCGGCTCGAGGAGGCCTTGCGGCAAGCTCTGGAAGCCGCCAGGGTCGTGGGTGAGGGTATGCCCCGGGAAAGGGTGCTATATCTCATCTGGCGCGAGCCCTGGATGACGGTAGCGCGCGGCACTTATATTTCTGCGGCGCTCGCGGCGGTGGGGTGGGACACTTGGCCGCCCGGCGCGGAGCCCCGATATCCGGCCTTTGATTTGAATGCGTCGTGGTTGCGAGAGGTGGGCCGGGTCTTTCTGTCGTCGGAGCCTTATCGTTTTCGCGCCGGCCACCTCGCCGAGGTCGAGCTTGCCACGGGCAAGCCGACGAGCTTGATCGACGGGGAAATGGTGTCCTGGTATGGCAGTCGGGCGGTCGCCGGAATGCGCTATCTGGCGGCTCTGCGGCGTTCGCTGAGCGGGCTTGAATGAAAAAACGCCCACCGGACGGTGGGCGTCGATTGCGACGGAGGCGGGCGCTCAGCTGGGCTGGCGCAGCACCTGATGCGGGGCCGGAATCGGCCACTTGTTGGCGGCGCCGACTTCGGCGAGGGCCTTGTTGGTGTCGAAGTAAACCTGCCAGTAGTGGTCGTTGTGGCAGTAGGGGCGCACCACCAGCTTGGTACCGGCGGCGTTGAACTCGAGGATCTCGACGTCCGGCGCCGGATCTTTCTGCACGTTGGGGATCTGGCTGATGCGGGCACGGATCAGTTCCATCGCCTGCGTGGGGTCGACCGCGTGGGCGATCTGGGCGGTGAGGTCCACACGCCGGCAAGGGTTGAGCGTGTAGTTGACGATGTTGTCGGAGAACAGCTTGTTGTTGCCGACGGTGGTACGCACGTTGTCCGGCTGATCGATGGTGGTGGCGAACAGGCCGATTTCCCTCACCGTGCCGGTGATGCCGGCGCCGCTGATGAAGTCGCCCACCTTGAACGGGCGCAGGATGATCAGGAAGGCGCCCGCTGCGAAGTTGGAGAGCAGGCCGCTCCAGGCGACGCCGATGGCGACGCCGGCTGCGGCGATGAGGGCCGCGAAGCTGGTGGTTTCGATGCCGAAGACCGACAGGATGACGATCACCAGCACGATGCGCATGACGACCCGCATGGTCGCCTCGACGTAGCGGACGAGGGTGGGTTCGACCTTCTGGCGGGTCATGCCGCGATTCGAGAGGTTGCCGATGAGGTTGATGACCCAACCGCCAACGATCCACAAGGCGATTGCGCCGGCGAGCTTCCAGCCGAGGGGAATGAGGTAGGTGGTGACGATGTTGCTGATGTCGAGGGCGGATTCGGTAGCCATGATGGGCGCTCCGTCATGAAAAAGGAGGCCAAAGTCTAACCCGAGTTGTACTGGCTGGAGATTATGGTGTGTGAATTTCCTCCTGGCTCGGGTGCCTTGCGTGTGTTAATCCGATTGTGTCATCAGGGCCTGCAGCCGTTCCGGGGTGAGGATGGCGAAACGGGCGCCGATCACCGGGCGGCGGCCAAGCTTTAGAACGAGCTTGTCGCGGGTGAGCAGGGCCTTGGCGCCACTGTCGCGGGCGACTTCGAGAAATTTCTGGTCGTCCCGATCGAGGCAGGCCGGAAGCTCGCAGGATGGGGCATCGACGACGTCGATCACGCAGCAACGGGCCCGGTAGGTCGCGGCAATTTCGGCTTGGCGTTCCGGGGGCTGGGCGAACTGGGTATAGGCAAGGACGCGGCTCAGTTCGCCCAGGCAGTCCTCGCGGGTAAAGGGGCGCAGCAGGCCGTTTTCCACCGCGGCGCGCAAGCGCACGAGGGCGGGGTCTTCGAACATCCACAAGGACAGGACGACGTTGGTGTCGAGGACGACCGGCAGGCCGTGGGGCAGCGGGGCGTCGAGGGAATAGGTGGCCACGGTCGGAACCGAAAACGCAGGGCTAAAAAAAGAAGGGGGCCGAAGCCCCCTTCCGGAGTGTTGCCGCTACCGGCTATCAGGCGGCTTTCTTGGCGTCGAGGCGAGCCTTGACGAAAGAACCCGGAGCGTCCTCGATGATCTTGAGGGTGCCATTGAGCGGGTCGCGGGCCGGAACCTTGGAGCTGTCCTGAGCCATCAGCCAGGCTTGCCAGTCGGTCCACCACGAACCCGGATGCTGTTCGGCGGTGTTGAAGAACTCGTCGGCGGTTTCAGGCAGCTTGCTGGCCGTAGTCGTCCAGTAGCCGTACTTGTTGGCCGCCGGCGGGTTGACGATGCCGGCGATGTGGCCGGAGCCGCCCAGCACGAAGCGCACGTTGCCGCCGAAGTTGCGGGCACCGGAGTAGGTGCTCTTCCACGGAGCAATGTGGTCTTCGATGGTGGAGATGAAGTAAGTCGGAACCTTGATCTTGGAGAGGTCGATGGGCACGCCAGCAACTTCGATGCCGCCCGGCTCCTTGAGCAGGTTCTGCAGGTACATGTTGCGCAGGTAGAAGCTGTGCATCTTGGCCGGCATGCGGGTGGAATCGGAGTTCCAGTAGAGCAGGTCGAACGGGAAGGGATCCTTGCCCATCAGGTAGTTGTTGACCACGAAGGACCAGATCAGGTCGTTGGCGCGCAGCATGTTGAACGTGCCGGCCATTTCGGAGCCTTCGAGATAGCCGCGCTCGAACATCTTCTTTTCGAGGCTGGCAACCTGCCCTTCGTCGAGGAAGACGGAGAGCTCGCCCGGATCGGCGAAGTCGGTCATCGTCGTGAAGAAGGTGCCGGAAGCGAGACGCTTGTCCTTCTTGCCGGCCATGTAGGCCAGCGTGGTGGCCAGCAGGGTGCCGCCCAGACAGTAACCGGCAGCGTTGATTTCCTTGGCGCCGGTCTGCTCGACGATGGCGTCGACCGCCGCCAGCGTGCCTTCGAGCAGATACGCGTCGAAGCTCTTCTCGGCCAGACGCTCGTCAGGGTTGACCCAGGAGATCACGAAGACGGTGTGGCCTTGATCGACACACCACTTGATGTAGGAGTTCTTGTCGCGCAGGTCGAGGATGTAGAACTTGTTGATCCAGGGCGGCACGATCAGCAGCGGGCGCTTGGAGACGTCCGGGGTGCTCGGCGTGTATTGGATCAGCTGCATCATTTCGGTCTGGAAGACGACCTTGCCCGGCGTGGTGGCGACGTTGCGGCCAAGTTCGAAGGCGCTGGTGTCGGTCATCTTGACGCGCAGGCTGCCGTCGCCTTCTTCCACGTCGCGCAACAGGTTGTTGAGGCCCTTGATGAGGTTCTGACCGTGGCTCTTGACCGTCTCGCGGAAGACTTCCGGATTGGTCATCGCGAAGTTGGACGGCGACAGGGCGTCGATGTACTGGCGGGTGTAGAAGTTGACCTTCTTCTGGGTCTGATCGTCCAGGCCATCCACGCCGGAGACGGTGTCGTGGATGTGGCGGGCGGTGATCAGGTAGGACTGCTTGATGAAGTCGAACAGGAAGTGCTCCTGCCATTCTTCGTCCTTGAAGCGCTTGTCGCCTTTTTCCGGCGCGGCGATCGGGGCGGTGGCGGGCATCCCGGTGAGGCGCATCATCGAATGCTGCCACAGGGAGAAGTAGTCCCACACCAGGTTCATCTGAGCCTGGGCCAGACGGTAGGGGTTGGCCAGCAGCTTGCCCATCATGTCCATGAAGGCTTGGGCAATGCCGAGTTCATCGGAAGGGGCGGTGATGCCTTTCTTGACCTGCTTCTGGATGTGATCTGCCAGCAGCTTGGAGGCCCGTTGCGCGACTTCGGCGTAGGTCTTGGCGACTTCTTTGGGATCCGGCAGTTCGGACTTTGCGACTTCTTTTTCGGGCGCAGCCATTGTTGGGCTCTCCTGGTTAGATGTTTTTGACGAAACGAACAATGCCATCACCACCCACGGACCGGCGCACATCGCCTTTACGCTCAAGGTGGTTCAGGTGGGCGATGGCTTCCCCCATTGCGAACATCACCTGGTGCGTGTCAAGTTCGCGCGGGAAAAGGGTTGTGAGAAGCTCCCCCGCACAGCGTGGCTCGGTACAGGATGCAAGCAGTTCCGCACACCGGGCGTCGTGGTGTTCGACGAGCTGGTCGACGCGCAAGCCGATGTTGCGGAACGGACTTCCATGAGATGGTAGCACGACGGATGTTTCAGGCAATTGCCTGAAAGACTGGATCGAGTGGAGAAACCGGCCCAGTGGGTCGTCATTCGGCGTTGCCGCGAAGACGCTCACATTGGTCGAGATGCGGGGCAGCAACATGTCGCCCGAAATCAGGATGTCAACCGCCGCGCAATGGAGCGAGACGTGTTCGGGCGAGTGTCCGAAGCCGGTGATGACACGCCATTCCCGGCCGCCGATCACGAGGCGGTCGCCCTCGTACAGGCGTCGGTAGCTGGACGGCAGGTCGGGAACGCCGCGACGGTAGGCGTTGCCGCGCTCGCCAAGAGCCAGGCAGCGTGCCTCATCAAGGCCATGCAGCCGGAACTGGGCGAGCATCGTTTCGACGTTGTAGCCCGGCAATTGGTGCCACAGGGCGTGGCCGGCGAGGAATTCGCCGTGGGTCATCGCAACGGCGGCGCCGGTTTTTTTGGAAAGCCACTGGGCGAGACCCAGGTGGTCGGGGTGGCAGTGGGTGACGATGATCTGCGTGACCGGTTTGCCGAGGCGTGTGAGGATGGTGTCCCAGGCGTCGCGGGTGGCGTCCAGGCCGAAACCGGTGTCGACGATCGCGACGCCGTCGCCGTCTTCGATCAGCCACAGGTTGATGTGGTTCAGCGCGAAGGGCAGTGGCATGCGGATCCAGTGCACGCCGGGCGCGACCTGCAGGGTTTCGCCGGTTGCAGGCAGCGTGTCGAAGGGATATTCGAGTTGTGGGGTCATGGTTTTGTGGGCTCCTGGGCCTTTTGGTCTTGTGCTGCCTGCTTGCCGGGGCTGCGTTTGCCGGTCCTGGCGAAATCTGTTTTACTCGTCTTCCCCGCCCGTCGCCTTGCGCTCTCCTATCCCGCTCCATGAGTCAGGAAGAAACCTTCAGCATCTCCGATCTTGCCCGCGAATTCGGAATCACGCCGCGCGCGATCCGCTTCTACGAGGACAAAGGCCTGTTGACGCCGGCCCGCGCCGGGCATCGACGCATCTATGTAAAGCGCGACCGCACCCGCCTCGGGCTCATCCTGCGCGGCCGGCGTCTTGGCCTGTCGCTGGCGCAGATCTTCGAGCTGCTCGGCATGTACGACGGCGCACGCAATTCGGCGCCCCAGTTGCGGCGTTTTCTGACCGTGCTGGCGGAGCGTCGGCGCGTCATCGAACAACAGCGCGAGGATATCGCCGCGGTGCTTGGCGAGATCGACACGCTCGAACGTTTGTGTGCCGACCTGCTTGCTGGCGAATCCGTCGCCGAGGGGGCTACGTGAGCATTTTGCCCTCATGTTGACGTTCACGTAAACGGCAATTGAACGCCGCCCGCAACCGCGGGGACGGGCAGGGGTGAGTTTGCCGGTCGATACCGACGACTTTCCTGCGCGCGCAAGCGCTTCATGGGTGAATCCGGGCACTGGGCAGGGTATCGTGTCGGTTTGTTTGATTGCATGGATGACTGGATCGATGGCTCTAACTCTTCGCGTTCTCGGTGGCGACGACCTGATCGAGATCGAACACGTCCGCCAGTTTTTCCGCAATTACGCGGCGTGGCTCGGGGTGGGCCTGGGCTACCAGAATTTCGGCGAAGAAATGGCCGGTTTGCCGGGCGCTTATGCCGGGCCGAACGGGCGGCTCTTCTATGCGGAAATGGACGGCAAGCCGGCCGGATGTGTTGGCGTTCGTCCGGCGACCGAAGGCGTCTGCGAGATGATGCGGCTCTACGTGGAGCCGGAATTGCGGGGCCACGGCATCGGTCGCGAGCTGGCGCTGGCGGGGATCAAGGCGGCCAAGAGCCTGGGTTTCCGCAAAGTGATGCTGGACACCGTGCCGACCATGCGCATCGCCGTCAAGCTCTACCGCGAACTCGGTTTCAAGGAGGCGCCATCCTATTATCCGACGCCGGTCGAGGGCACGATGGTTCTGGCGCTCGACCTCGAAAACTGGTCCGAGTCGGAAATCGCCAACGAGAACCTGTTCCATCTTTTCGACTACAACCTGGCGTGGGCCCGCAAGATGCGCCAGGTCGACCCCAAGTTCTTCCAGAAGCTATCCACGCTGCAGGCGCCGGAATATCTGTGGATCGGTTGTTCCGATTCCCGCGTGCCGGCCAACGAGATCATCGGCTTGCTGCCGGGCGAGGTTTTCGTGCATCGCAACGTGGCCAACGTGGTCGTGCACACCGATCTCAATTGTCTGTCGGTGATCCAGTTTGCGGTGGATGTGTTGAAGGTGAAGCACATCATGGTGGTTGGCCACTACGGCTGCGGAGGCGTCGGTGCGGCGCTGCGCCGGGATCGGGTCGGGCTGGTGGACCTGTGGCTGCGCCACGTCCAGGACGTGCACGTGAAGCACGTGGGACGGGTGGACCTGCTTCCGCCGGAGATGCGCCACGATCGACTGTGCGAGCTGAACACCATCGAGCAGGTGGTGAACGTATGCCAGACCATCGTCGTGCAGGACGCGTGGGCGCGCGGTCAGCAATTGACCGTTCATGGCTGGGTGTACGGCCTGAAGGACGGTCTGATCCGCGATCTGGGGATCAACGTGCGGCGTTCCGACGATCTCATGCCGCGTTACCGGGCGGCGCTCGACGCCCTTGAAAACTGAACCTCGCGACCGGGCAATCCAAAGGGAAATCAATCGATGGGCGTCTTTACGATACGCGACGGAATCGATCTGGCCACACTCAACGCTGAAGGTCAGGGACATTTGCCCGGCTGGTTCGGCTTCGAGGCGGTGACGCTGGAGCCGGGCCGGCTTTCGGCGCGCATGCTGATCCGCCCGGAAATGCTGGCGCCCAACGGATTTCTGCACGCCGCGACGATCATCGCGCTGGCCGATACCGCGGCCGGCTATGCGACGCGCGCCCATCTGCCAGCGGGCGCGCGGAGCTTCACCACAATAGAGATGAAGAGCAACTTCTTCGGCACTCAGACCGAGGGCGTGCTGCTGTGCACCGCCACTGCGGTGCACACCGGACGCAATACCCAGGTGTGGGATGCCGAGGTGACGGGCGGAGGCTGCGGTCTGCGCCTCGCCTTGTTCCGCTGTACGCAGATGATCCTGTGGCCGAAGGCCTGACGACCCCGGAGAGCTCCCCATGACCGACCCGCAGCGCAGCACCGCGCCGATTGATTTCTACTTCGACTTCTCGTCTCCCTACGGTTATTTCGCCGCCGAAAAAATCGACGATCTGGCCGCCCGCTACGGGAGAACCGTGTTGTGGCATCCCTTCCTGCTCGGCGTGACCTTCAAGGTCACCGGGCTCGGGCCGCTGCCGGGCATTCCGCTCAAGGGCGCCTATTCGTTGCACGACATCGCACGCTCGGCGCGTTATTTCGGCCTCCCGTTCCGGCAGCCGAGCGTCTTCCCGATTCCCACCCAGCACGCCGCTCGCGCCTTTTTGTGGATTGGCGACCGCAATCCGCAGAAGGCCCGCGCGTTCGGTCTGGCCGCCTACCGGGCGTATTTCGTCGACGACGTGAATATCTCCGACCTCGCGGCAGTGCTCGACATCGCCGCGCGGATCGGCATCGATCGCGACGAACTCTCGGCTGCGCTGGCCGGCGCCGAGATCAAGACGCGTCTCGCGGCGGAAGTGGATCTCGGCCTCGCCCGCGGCGTGTTCGGCTCGCCCTTCCTGTTCGTCGATGGCGAGGCCTTCTGGGGCGCCGACCGCCTGCCGCAGGTGGAACGCTGGTTGGCCGAAGGCGGGTTCTGAGCGCGGTGCAGGCCGCTTCGGCGGCGGGACGTGCGCAATCTCATGCCGCCCTGTCGGCGGGCATGGATAATGGCTGACCAAGAATTTCCGCACTTTCGCATCACGGAGACCTGCATGTCTGCACCCATCGATTTTTATTTCGATTTTTCCTCGCCATACGGTTATTTCGCTTCAGAGCGGATCGACGCGCTGGCCGACCGTCACGGCCGCGCCGTGATGTGGCACGCGATTGTGCTCGATGCCCAGTTCCAACCCCAGGGCGGGGTCAAGATTCCGGCCGCGTTGATGCGCAGCGAATACGTCAAGCGCGACACCGAGCGCACCGCCGCCTTTCTCGGCATTCCCTACAAGGAGCCGGCCCATTACCCGGTGCACACCGAGCACGCCGCCCGCGCCTTTCAGTGGCTCAGCGACCGCAACCCCGACGAGGCGCGCGCCTTCGCCCACGCGGTGTTCCGCGCCTATTTCGTCGAGGGCCGCAACATCGCCGAAACCGGCGTGCTGCTGGAGATCGCCGATACGCTCAAGATAGACCGCGAGGAGGTGGCCGACGCCTTCACCGATTCGGCCACCAAGGCTCGCATCAAGGCCGAGATCGATCTCGCCGAAGCCCGCGGCGTGTTCGGCTCGCCCTTCTTCATCGTCGAAGGCGAAGCTTTCTGGGGCAACGACCGGCTCGCCCAGCTTGAGCGCTGGCTGGAAAAGGGCCCGTTCTGATATGGAGGTGGCGATGCGGAGCATCTGTGTGTTTTGCGGCTCGCGCCCCGGTGCGAATCCCGCCTACCGGGCGGCGGCCGAAGCCCTCGGCCAACTGCTCGCGGAGCGGGGCATCGAGCTGATTTATGGCGGCGGCAATATCGGCCTGATGGGCATCGTTGCCGACGCCTGTTTGGCCGCCGGCGGCAAAGTGGTCGGCGTGATCCCGCGCGCCCTCTTGGAGTGGGAGGTCGGCCACGAAGGCCTGACCCGCCTCGAAGTCGTCGATTCGATGCATACCCGCAAGGCGCGCATGGCCGAGCTGGCCGATGGCTTCATCGCCCTGCCCGGCGGACTCGGTACCTTCGAAGAGCTGTTCGAAATCCTCACCTGGGCTCAGCTCGGTTTTCACAACAAGCCGATCGGCCTCCTCAACGTCGATGGCTACTATCTGCCGCTGGTGCAGATGATGGAGCGCGGCGTCGCCGAAGGCTTCATGAAAGCCGAGAACCGCGGCCTGCTGCTGGCGGAGGACAATCTCTTCGCGCTCATGCGGGCCATGGGCGTGTACCACCCGCCTACCGTCGGCAAACGCCTGCGCGACGAAAAACAGTTATAACCATCCATATTCACTAGGAGACCGATCCATGAAGACCCGCGCCGCCGTCGCCTGGAAAGCCGGAGCACCGCTCACCATCGAAACCGTCGATCTCGAAGGCCCCAAGGCCGGCGAAGTGCTGGTGGAAGTGAAAGCCACCGGCATCTGCCACACCGATTACTACACGCTTTCGGGTGCCGATCCGGAAGGCCTTTTCCCGGCCATCCTCGGCCACGAAGGCGCTGGCGTGGTGGTCGATGTGGGCCCGGATGTGAAATCCCTGCGTGCCGGCGATCACGTGATTCCGCTCTACACGCCGGAATGCCGCGAGTGCAAGTTCTGCCTGTCGCGCAAGACCAACCTGTGCCAGAAGATCCGCAGCACCCAGGGCCGTGGCCTGATGCCGGACGCCACCAGCCGTTTCAGCCTCGACGGCAAGCCGATCCTGCACTACATGGGCACGTCCACGTTCTCCAACTACATCGTCGTACCGGAAATCGCGTTGGCCAAAATCCGTGACGATGCGCCCTTCGACAAGGTCTGCTACATCGGCTGCGGCGTGACCACCGGCGTCGGCGCCGTGATCTTCACCGCCAAGGTCGAGGCCGGCGCCAACGTCGTGGTGTTCGGCCTGGGCGGCATCGGGCTCAACGTGATCCAGGCGGCCAAAATGGTGGGTGCCGACAAGATCATCGGCGTCGATCTCAACCCCGGCCGCGAGGCGATGGCCCGCAAGTTCGGCATGACCCACTTCGTCAACCCGAAGGAAGTCGACAACGTCGTCGATCACATCGTCCAGCTCACCGACGGCGGGGCCGACTACAGCTTCGAGTGCATCGGCAACACCCAGGTGATGCGTCAGGCGCTGGAATGCACCCACAAGGGCTGGGGCCAGTCGGTGATCATCGGCGTGGCCGAAGCCGGCGCCGAGATTTCGACGCGGCCCTTCCAACTCGTCACCGGCCGGGTCTGGAAAGGTTCCGCCTTCGGCGGCGCGCGCGGTCGAACCGACGTGCCCAAGATCGTCGACTGGTACATGGAAGGCAAGCTGAACATCGACGACCTGATCACCCACACGCTCACCCTCGACCAGATCAACGACGGCTTCGACCTGATGAAGCGGGGCGAGTCTATCCGCTCGGTGGTGCTGTACTGAGAGGTGGCGGCCATGCCCTTTGAAACCCTTTCCCGGCACGCCTGCTTCGGTGGCAGTCAGGGCTTTTATCGGCATCAGTCCCGCGAGATCGGGCTGCCGATGCGTTTTTCGGTGTTCACGCCGCCCCAGGCTGCGGAAGGGCCGGTGCCGGTGCTGTTCTATCTGGCCGGCCTGACCTGTACCGAGGAAACGTTCGCGATAAAAGCCGGCGCCCAGCGGGTGGCGGCCGAACTGGGCCTGATGCTGGTCGCACCCGACACCAGCCCCCGCGGGGCCCAAGTGCCGGGCGAAGCGGATACGTGGGATTTCGGCGTCGGGGCCGGTTTCTACCTCGACGCCGTGCGTGAGCCCTGGGCCCGCCATTGGCGCATGGAAAGCTACATCACCGGCGAATTGCGCCAGCTGATCGGCCTGCGCTTTCCGGCCGATCTGGCCCGCTGCGGGATTTTCGGCCATTCGATGGGCGGTCACGGGGCGCTGACGCTGGCCCTGCGCCACCCTGAGCTATACCGGTCGGTATCCGCCTTCGCCCCGATCGCCGCGCCGAGCCTGTGTCCGTGGGGCCAGAAGGCCTTTGGCGGCTACCTGGGCGACAATCGCGACCTATGGCGCAAGCACGACGCCGCAACGTTGATCGAGGACGGCCTGCGTTGTCCGCCCATCCTGATCGATCAGGGGCTGGAGGATCAGTTTCTGCCCACCCAGCTCAATCCGGACCGCTTCGAGCAGGTCTGTGCCGACGGTCAGCCGCTCACGTTGCGTCGTCACCCCGGCTACGATCACGGTTACTACTTCATCTCCACCTTCATCGCGGATCACCTGGCCCATCATGCGCAGTATCTGAGGGCCTGAGCGCCCGGATGGATTTCGTCGGCCCCGATCTTGCCGCGCTTGCCGAAGGCGTCAGACCGCTGCTCGACTGGCGCGGCCTGCCGCTCGATGTGGCCTCGCTGGCGGCGTTGGCCGCCGGTCTCGGCTGGGCCAGCGGACTGCGCCTTTATGCGCTGGTGTTCATCCTCGGTGCGCTGGCCCGTTTTGCCGGCGTGCAACTGCCCGGCGGTCTCGGCGTGCTGGCGCATCCGTTGGTGCTGGGCATTTCCGGCGTGCTGCTGACGGTGGAGTTTTTTGCCGACAAGCTGCCCTGGCTCGATTCGGTGTGGGATGCGGTGCACACCTTCATCCGGATTCCGGCCGGCGCGGCGCTGGCCGCCGCCGCGATGGGCGACCAAGGCGCTGCGCTGCAACTGGCCATGGGGCTGCTCGGCGGCACGCTGGCCGCTGGCACCCACTTGGCCAAAGCCGGCACGCGGGCGGCCATCAACACTTCTCCCGAGCCGGTCAGCAATGTGGTCACCTCGTTCGGCGAGGACGCGCTGTTTGCCGGCGGGATGTGGACTCTGCTCCATCAGCCACTGATTTTCCTCGGTGCGCTGGGGGTGTTCTGTGTGCTGGCGGTGTTGTCGATCGTGCTGTTGTGGCGCTTCGTGCGGCGAATCTTCAGGCGTCCGGATGGCGCCGAAGCCTGAGCGGTGCAAAACCGCCGCGGCAGTGGAAAATTCCCGAGATTATGTCAATAAGTTAAAATCGACGCTGCCACCGCCTGAAAGAGAGCACACGATGAATCCCGTTGCACCCATGCCCGCTCAGGTCCGCATTGTCGAGATGGGCCCCCGCGACGGCCTGCAGAACGAAAAGCAGGTTGTCGGCACCGACACCAAGATCGAACTCATCGCCCGCCTGGGCGCGGCGGGGCTGCGCGCCATCGAGGCCACGTCCTTCGTCTCCCCGAAATGGGTGCCGCAGATGGGCGACAACGCCGAAGTGATGGCCCGCATCCAGCGTCTGCCGGGCGTCGCCTACCCGGTGCTGACGCCCAACCTGCAGGGCTTCGAGGCGGCGCTGGCCGCCGGGGCGACCGAAGTGGCGGTGTTCGGCGCGGCCTCCGAATCGTTCAGCCGGCGCAACATCAACTGCACCATCGCCGAATCCCTGGCCCGCTTCGAGCCGGTGATGGACGCCGCCCGAACTGCCGGCGTGCGGGTGCGCGGCTACGTTTCCTGCGTGCTCGGCTGCCCCTACGAAGGCGAGATCGCGCCCGCAGCGGTGGCCGAGGTGGCGTCGACGCTGTTCGAAATGGGCTGCTATGAAGTGAGTCTCGGCGACACCATCGGCACCGGCACGCCGGGCAAGGTGCGCCGCATGCTCGACGAGGTGGCCCGTCGGGTGCCCATCGACAAGCTCGCCGGTCATTACCACGACACCTACGGTCAGGCGGTGGCCAACATCTACGCCTCGCTCGAAGCCGGCGTGGCGGTGTTCGACACGGCGGTCGCCGGCCTGGGCGGCTGCCCTTACGCGGCAGGCGCCTCGGGCAACGTGGCCACCGAGGACGTGGTATACATGCTCGCCGGCCTGGGCATCGAAACCGGCATCGATCTCGATGCGCTGGTGGACACCGCCGGTTGGATCAGCGAACGCCTCGGCCGCGCCCCGGCCTCGAAAGTGGCGCGGGCGATTCTGGCCAAGCGGAGCGCCGCCGCGGCGGACTGAGCCGCAGCGAACCGTCGACCGGCAAGATTGGGCGCGCTGGCGGGCGCGTTTCCGGACGTATTCCGGCGGGACGGCCGATTGTCCGGCGTTGCAAGCGCGCCGACTCCCAACTAGGATGAAGATGATATGCCGCGTGCTTCCGGCGCGCGGCGTCGGCTCCTGGCGGAGCTTTGAATGTCTTCGCGTGGAGATCTCCGTGACTCCCGACCCAGTCGTTCCCTCGAAACCCGTCCATCGGCACCATCCGTCGCGCCAGTGGCGCTCGTTGGCGTCGCGGTTTTTCGGCTACGACCTGTTCATTTCCTTTGCGCTCGGCCCGCCGCCGCGGGGCACCCAGTCCTACGCGTCGGATCTCGCGCGGCAGTTGCGGGAGCGGGATTTCACCGTTTTCTACAGCGAAGACGAAGTGGCCTTTGGGGACGACCTCAACGACACGCTACGAACTGCGCTCAGGCGCTCGCGCGTACTGGTCGTGATCGCCAGCGCCGGGACGCTGCAAAGGCCCGGCTGGGTGAAGACCGAGGTGGAAGAATTCCGCAAATGCCATCCGAAACGGCCGGTGGCGGTCATCAGCATCGAAAAGGCGTTGCAGGATCCCGCCCTTGTCGAATCCACGTCGGCATGGTTGCCAGTGGGCGACAACGTCTGGGGGGACGATTCGGCCGCAGCGGTAGAGCAGGGGATCGCCGGTAAGACAGTGGTCGACCGTCTGGCCCTGGCTCCCAGCCATCTGCGCACCACCAACCTGTGGCGCGCGATGATGGTGGTCGGCTCTGCCGTGTTGTTCGGCCTGACCATTGCGGCAGTCGTCTCCGAGCGAAAGGCGCAGGAGGAGGCCTATAACGCCCGCGTGGCCGAACAGAAAGCCGTTCGGGCCGAAAAAAAGGCCTACGCCGAACTGCGCAACTCCACGGGTTTGCGGCTGCAGGTGGAATCGACCGCGATGTTTGCCGGTCTGCGCCCCGAACCGGACGAACGGGCGATGCAGCAATTGCTTGCCTCCCTTCGCCTCGCCCCCGCCGATCAGCCGCCGACCCCGGAAGCCGAGGGCGATCTGCTGGGCGGGCTGCGTCATACCCGCAATCTGGTGCGGCTGGTGCCCGCCGGGGCACCTGTGATGCAACTGGCGGTCAGCCCCGGCGGCGACCGTTTGGTGACCAGCGACAACGACAGTCATCTGCAATTCTGGAACGCGCTCAACGGCAAGCCCCTCGGCGCCCCGCTCAAAGCCCACCAGCAGGCGGTGCTGGCCCTGGCCTTCAGCCCGGACGGGCGCACGGTGCTGTCGGGCAGCGAAGACACCACCGCCCGGCTGTGGGATGTTTCTGAGAACGAACTGCGTCCGGCACTGGCTTCGCCTTTCACCGGCGGGCATACCGCGGCCCTGCGCAGCGTGGCCTTCAGCCCCGACGGACAACAGGTGGCCACCGGCAGCGACGACGGAACGGCGATCCTGTGGGATGTCCGCACCAGCGAGATGGCGCACCAGCCGCTGACCGGACACACGGATTCGGTGACCGGCGTGGCGTTCAGCGCGGACGGCCGGCTGCTCGTGACGGCCAGCAACGATCGCAGCCTGCGCCTGTGGGATGCGCACAGCGGCAAAGCGCTTGGGCAGGCGCTCACCGGAGGACATGTGGATTCGGTGCGCTGCGTGGCCATCAGTCCGGATGGCCGGCGCATCGTTTCCGGCGGCTGGGACAATACCCTGGTCTTGTGGGACGTGGCGACGCGCCGGGTGCTGGCCCGTCGCCCCGACGCCCATGCCAAAGTGATCCGCAGTGTGGCATTTAGTGCCGACGGCGCACTGATCGTCTCGAGCAGCGACGACCGTAGCGTGCGTCTGTGGGACGGGCACACGGGAGAGCCCGTCGGCGAATCCTTGCGCGGACATAAATTGCCGGTGCGCGGCGCGGTGTTCAGCCGGGAAGATGCCAATCCGCGTGTGATTTCGGGCAGTCTGGACGGCAGCCTGCGGATCTGGAATCCGCGCCTCAGTTCGGCAGTGGAAACCGCGCAGGGCGGGCCCGTCGGCGCGTTCGTCAGCGTTGCGGCCAGCCCGGACGGCAGGAACGTGGTGGCCAGCGGCGCCGATCTTCGCCTGCATCTCTGGACCAGCGGCCCAGGCGGCGGCACGACCCGCATCCTGCCGGGCAAACCGGCTCGCATCGTGAGTCTCGCCTATGCGGCGGACGGCAGCCGTGTTGTCGGCGGCGACTGGGACGGGCGCCTGTATCAATGGGACGGACGGACCGGCGAACCCGTCGGCGAAGCCATCGATATCTTCGAGAAGTCTCCCACCGCCGATGGAAAACCTGTCGAGCCTAGCGAGAAACCCATCTCCGCACTGGCCTATAGCCCCGACGGAAAACGCATCGCCAGCGGTGGCTGGGACAAGAAACTGCGAATCTGGGATGCGCAAAGCGGTGCCGCGCTGACGCCCCCGCTCTCCGGCCACAGCGGCTGGATCACCGCTCTGGCCTTCAGCCCCGACGGCCGGATGCTGATTTCGGCAAGCGCCGACCGCACGCTCCGGCGCTGGGACGTGGCGAGCGGCAACGCCATTGGCGGGCGCTTGGCAGGCCACGACGACTGGGTGCTGGCCGTCGCCTTCAGCCCGGACGGTACAAAAATCATCTCCGGATCCGCCGACGGCGATCTGCGGCGGTGGAACGCCCACAACGGCCAGCCCATCGGCGAAGCCATGACAGGTCACGAAAAATGGGTCAGTGCTGTGGCCTTCAGCCCGGATGGCCGCCACGTGCTGTCAGGCAGTTGGGACAAGACCCTGCGCATCTGGAACGCCCACAGCGGCCTGCCGGTGGGAATGCCCCTGGATGGTCATGCGGACACGATTTCCAGTGTCGCCTTCAGCCCGAACGGCAGGGAGATGTTCTCGATCAGCCGCGACGGCGCCTTGCGCCACTGGGCTGCCCCGCTGCGCTGGACCGACATGATGTGCGCCAAGCTGACCCGCAACATGAGCCTAAGCCAGTGGCGAAACTGGGTGTCGCCGGACATCGACTACATCGAACAATGCCCGAAACTCCCGGTGCCGTCGGGCTGATAGGCGCGGGCGCCAGCGCCGCAAGAAAAAGGGCCGCCCGTTCGTGAGCGGCCCTTTTGCCGATTGGCAGCCTGCGGCGACCGTGAGGCTCTAGCCTTGGCCCTGGTCCGAATTGCCGAGTGCCGTGGTGTTGAAGCCACCGTCCACGTACATGATCTCGCCGGTCACACCGCTGGCCAGATCGGAGCACAGGAAGGCGGCGGCGTTGCCGACTTCCTCGATGGTCACATTGCGGCGCAGCGGCGCATTGCGTTCGTTGAAGGCCAGCAGCTTGCTGAAGTTGCCGATGCCGGAGGCCGCGAGCGTCTTGATCGGGCCGGCGGAAATCGCATTGACGCGGGTGCCTTCGGGGCCGAGCGTAACGGCCATGTAGCGCACCGCGGCTTCGAGACTCGCCTTGGCCATGCCCATGATGTTGTAGTTGGGCATGGTGCGCACGGCACCGAGGTAGGACATGGTCAGCAGCGAGCCCTTGCGGCCATTCATCAACGGCCGCGCGGCCTTGGCGAGGGCGGGGAAGCTGTAGGCGCTGACTTCCTGGGAGATGCGGAAGGCTTCGCGGGAGAGTCCATCGAGGAAGTCGCCGTCCAGCGCTTCACCGGGCGCGAAAGCAATGGAGTGCACCAGACCGTCGAGACCGTCCCACTTTTGCGCGAGTTGTTCGAACAGGGTGGTGATTTCCTGATCGTTCTGAACGTCGCAGGGGAAGATCATCGAACTGCCGAATTCAGCTGCCATTTTGGCGACGCGATCCTGGAAGCGCTCGTTCTGGTAGGTGAAAGCAAGTTCGGCACCTTCCCGGTGCATGGCTTTGGCGATCCCATACGAGATCGAGCGATTGGACAGCAATCCGGTGATAAGGATGCGCTTGCCGGCGAGAAAGCCCATGTAAGGTGTCTCCTGTGAATAACCCCTCGATTATAACGGATGCTTCCGGGACGTGTGCTGTCGCGAATCCGGGGCGATCCGTTAGACTTGAAGCCATGCGCGCACTGACCCGACCGACCGCTCGTCCGATTATCCGTCCAATGCTTCGTTATATTCCCTCGTTGCTGATCGCCGCACTGACAGCCGGTTGCGGGCAGGTCTGGAACGATCCCTACCCGGCGGCCGAGCGAGGCAAGAACATTCTCTACTCGGCCTTCACCCAGCGTCCCAAGCACCTCGATCCGGTGCAGTCCTACAGCGAGGACGAGGCGACTTTTCTCTACCAGATCTACGAACCGCCGCTGCAATACCATTACCTCAAGCGACCGTTCCAGCTCCAGGTGGCCGCCGCCGAAGCGATGCCGACGCTGCGCCAGTACGATGCCGCCGGCAGGCTGTTGCCGGCGGGCGCCGATCCGGCCTCGATTGCGCGCAGCGAGTACGAAATCCATATCCGGCCGGGAATCCGCTTTCAACCGCACCCCGCCTTTGCCACCGACGACAAAGGCCAGCCGCTCTACCTCGGCCTGACCGAACGGGATCTCGCCGACAAGCGCGGCCTCGGCGATTTTCCGCGCACCGCCAGCCGCGAGCTGACCGCCGACGATTTTGTATATCAGATCAAGCGCTTGGCCCATCCGCGTCTGCATTCGCCGGTGCTGGAGCTGATGGGCGACTACATCGTTGGCCTGAAAGAGCTCCACGCGCGTCTCGCCGCGGACGAGAAGACGCGTGTCGAAAAGGGCGAGGGCGGCGCGTGGATCGATCTGCGCAACTATCCGATGCCCGGCGTGGAGGTGGTCGACCGCTACACCTACCGCATCCACATCAAAGGCACTTACCCGCAGTTTCCGTACTGGCTGGCGATGCCTTTCTTTGCGCCGGTGCCGTTCGAGGCCGACCGCTTCTTCGCCCAGCCGGGCATGGCCGAGCGCAACCTCACCCTCGACTGGTGGCCCATCGGCACCGGGCCGTACATGCTGCAGGAAAACGACCCGAACGCCCGCATGACGCTGGTCCGCAATCCCAACTTCCGCGGCGAAACCTATCCCTGCGAAGGCGAGGCCGGCGACCGGGCGCAAGGTCTGCTGGACGACTGCGGCAAGCCGATTCCTTTTGTGGACAAGGTGGTGTTCACCCGCGAGAAGGAGAGCATTCCTTACTGGAACAAGTTCCTGCAGGGTTATTACGACGCCTCGGGCGTGTCGTCCGACAACTTCGACCAAGCCGTGCAGATGGGCGGGCAGGGCGATGTGGCCTTATCGGACGAAATGGCCGAGAAGGGCATCAAGCTCAACACTTCGGTGGCGCCGACGGTGATGTATATGGGCTTCAACATGCTCGATCCGGTGGTCGGCGGCGGGAGCGAGCGGGCGCGCAAGCTGCGTCTGGCCATCTCCATCGCCATCGACCAGGAGGAATTCATCTCCGTTTTCCAGAACGGCCGCGGGGTACCGGCGATGCACCCGATTCCGCCGGGGATCGCCGGCTATCGGGACGATGAAGCCGGCATCAACCACGAGGTTTACGATTGGGTGGACGGCAAGCCGCGCCGCAAACCGGTGGAAGAAGCCCGCCGCCTGCTCGCCGAAGCCGGCTACCCGAGCGGGCGGGACGCGAAAACCGGCGAACCGCTGGTGGTCAACCTCGACACCACCGGCAGCGGCATGGGCGACAAATCCACCGTCGACTGGCTGACCAAGCAATTCCGCAAGCTCGACGTGCAGCTGGTGGTGCGCGCCACCGACTACAACCGTTTTCAGGACAAGATCCGCAAGGGCAACGCCCAGCTTTTCTACTGGGGCTGGAATGCCGACTATCCGGACCCGGAAAACTTCCTGTTTCTGCTCTACGGCGCCCAGAGCAAGGTCAAGAACCAGGGCGAGAACGCCGCCAACTACGAAAATCCGGAGTACGACCGGCTCTTCGAACGCATGAAGGCGATGCCCGATAGCCCGGAGCGGCAAGCCATCATCGAACGCATGCTGGCGATCCTGCAGCACGATTCGCCGTGGGTCTGGGGCTTTTACGAGAAGGCTTATACGCTGCAGCACGGCTGGCTCTACAACCGCAAGCCGGGCAAGATCATCCGTAACACCCTGAAATACCAGCGGGTGGATGTGGCGGCGCGGGAAAAGATGCGCGCCGAATGGAACCGGCCGGTGCTGTGGCCCTTGATCTTTGTGGCACTGCTCGGCGGCGCCGTGGTGGCGCCGGCGGTGCTGCACTACCGGCGCCGGGAGCGGGCCGGAGCCGGGCAGGCTTGACCGGCGCCTTGCCCGTGCGGCAAGGGTCCGGGCCTCAAACCGCGCACCGGGCCGGTTTCCGCCCGGAGGTCACCTTCCAGACATGAATCGCCAGCGCGGCCGGCAGACCGATGCCGGCCGCCACATGCAGCCAACTGGCCATGCCTCGCCATTCCTCGTCCGCCAGGTAATAGAGCCCGTAGCCGCTCAGGGCGAGGATCAACCAGAGCCCGAGCAGGCTGCTGCCCGACCAGCGGTGCGTTCCGCGTTCCCACGCGCCCAGCACGTGATTTCCCCAGATTCCGCCGAGCACGGCCAAGCCGAACATCGTCGCGGCACCGTGGATGCGCATCGCCCAGGGTTCGAGAGGATGGCGGGCGGCATCTTCCGGCAGCGGCAGTGCGTAGTGGGCCAGCAGCCACATCAGGCCGCTGGCAATCAGCAGGGCGCTGGCGACGTAGATTGCCTGACGCTGGCGGCGTCCAGGTCGGACGGGGCGGCGGGGCCGAAGGTGATGATCATGCATGGAGCAGCTCTCCGGGAGGCTGGGTGTGACCGAGGGCGGCCCAGAAGCCGTCGGCGGCGTGGAGTTGGTCCGGCGGTTCGATGATTGCCGCGGTGGCGCCAAAGTGGTCGAGCAGCGTTTGCGCCTTCGGTCCGAGCAAACTCACGATCTTGGTCAGCCCGTCGGCCACCGTGCAGGTTTCGGCAATCACGGTGACGCTGCGCGCGTGGGCCGGGCGTATGCCTCGCGCCGGGTCGACGATGGGCGACAGTCCGCCGGTGTCGCCTTCGCGGCCGAGGAAGAATTCGCCGGATGTGGCAACGGCCCGATTGCGCAGGGTGCCGAGGACGATCTGCGTCGCCGGATCGACCGGATTGCGCACGGCGAGCGGCAAGTTTTCCGGTGCGTCGCCGAACACGCGCAGATCGCCGCCGGCATTGACTGAGCCATACCGGATGCCGCTGCGCTGCAACGCGGCAACGGCGCGATCCACCGCGTAGCCTTTGGCGATGCCGCCCAGATCGATCCACAGCGGGCGGCGAAATCGCACCTGCTGATCGTTCAGGAGTTCGATGTCGCGCCAGTTGCCGGCTTCGTCCGGCGCCGGGCCTTCGGGCCGGGGAAGGGCGGCGTGACGCACGAGCTGCGGAGCGACGGTGGGGTCGAAAACCCCATCCGACAATCTGGCCAGATGCTGGGCCTGGGCAAGCACCGCCCAGGTGTGCCAGCCGACCCGGACCGGGCGGCGCGGCGCCTCCCGGTGCAGTTGGGCCAGTTCGCTGGTCGCCGAATGGAAGCTCATTGCGGCGTGGATGGTGGCAATTTCGACAAAAGCGGCCTCGATGGCCAAGGCGGCGTGGGCGGCATCGGCGGCGCAGGCTTCGATCGACACGTAGGTGCCGAGCCAGGGCCGCATGCGCCGCAGGGTGGTGCCCGTCATCGGTTGCCGGTGCCGCTCAACTGGGCATGCAAGGCCAACAGGCGCTGAACGCCGGCGGTGAGATGGGCGCAGGAAAGGGTCGCGCCGCTGATGTTCTTGATGTCTTCGCCGAAATGGAAAGGCACATCGGCGCGGCGACCGGCAAACTGTTTGCGCCAGCTGGGGGTGCGTACCTCGTAGCCGTGGGTTTCGCGGTATTCGAGGATATCCAACGCGCGCACGCTGCCATCGGTGCTGAGGGCCACGGCATAAGTGACCCATTCGACCTTGCCGATCACGTCATCCACATAAATGGTGCCGAGTTGCTTGTTGCCGGCCCAGGCGTCGATACGACGGATCTCTCCGCGCTGGCGAACGCTGGCAACGCCGTCGAGCGCTTTGATCTGTTCGGGCGTCAGACGCAGGTTGCGGGTCTCGAAGCGGTCCGCTTCGGGAAACGCGGCTTTCTGGGCCTGTTCGATACTCATGTACTGGGCCGCCTGGGCCGGCGGGGGAAAGAGGGCCGGCACGCTTGCGCTAGCCAGCGCAACCAGGGAGGTGGTGGTCCAGCCTGGGCGGGGGGTACTCATCGATTTGTTCCTTCTTCGCCGAAAATCGAGCGGCGAGCGGGTTCGTGTACAGCCAATGCCCGCACGGTCGCGAACGACCGACGGGCGCTTGGAGATGCGGGCGTGGGCTTAAAACTGGTAGCCGAGGCCAAGGTTCAAGCGGTCGCGCTCGCGGGCGACCTGGAAGCGTTGCACGTCGGCCTTGAGCACCACATTGTCGCCTACCCGGAGGTTGGCACCCGTGGTGACGACCTTCTCGTCGCGATCGGGATCGGCACCGAGCCCTGCGGGCAGGGCCGCGTAGCTCGCCGCGGTGTTCAAGACCTCATAGCGGACGAAGGGGCTGAGGGCATATTCGCCGCCTTCCCACAGTTTGTAGGCGGCCTGGGTGTACCAGCCGAAGAAGGACTTGGGCACCAGGGTCGTCCCGGCGATATGTTCGTTGAACTGCGCGGTATCGGTGATGGTGCCGCGGGCATACAGGGCGGAGAGGTCCCACTTGCCGGGAGTCCAGCGGGCGTGGGCATCCCACAGGGTGAGGCGGGCATCGGGCGCATATACGCCGGCCGGGCTCGTCTCGGCGTCGGACAAAGTCTTGACCTTATGGGCGAGCTTGCCGCTGAACACGCCGGCGCCCACATCGAGCCCCGGTGTGCCGCGCCAGCTCAGCGCGCCGTAGGCCGACAGATTGTTGCCGCGGGCGAGCTGACCTTCCTGGTGGATGGAAGCGAGGGGCGATTCCTTGCCTTCGCTGGAGGCGCCGTCCCATTTGTTGAGGTTGAAGCCGCTGGTCAGGCCGACGTCCCAGCGCAGGCCGGCATCGGTGACGCCGAAGGCGGAGAGGCCGATTTCGCGCCAGGTGCTGGGGATGATCGCCGTTTCGACGAAGTTGCGCTCGACGCCGTAGTAGGCGGTCGGTTCGTGGGTCAGGTTCAAGAAACCGAGCGGAATCAGGAACAGCCCGCCTTTGAGGCCGACGTTGTCGTCTACGCGATGCTCCACGTAAAGCTGTTCGACCGCGACCTCGCCCGAATCGTCCTTCGACGTGACCGCATGTTCGAACTCGAACTCGCCGACGATGCGGGTGCGCTCGCTGGCCTGGTGGGCGATGCCGATAACCGCCCGGCGCACATCCATTTCGGTCTTGCTCTGGTCGCGGAAGGGCCGGTTGTAGCTGATTTCGCCGTAGCCGAAGAAGCTGGTCTGGCCGGTGGCCGTTGTGCTGGCCATGAGCGCATGGTAGGGCGTCGCGGTGCCCAGGGGGGCCACATAGGGCGTGGTGGGCCGCGGGGCCGGGGCGGGCGGCGCGGCCTGGGGTGCCGGCTCGGCGACCGCAACGGCGACGGACGCCGGTGCAGCGACCGGTGCGGCCGGCTTGGCGGGGGCGGCTCCGGCTTGGGCGGCAGCCTGCGCCTTGACGACTTTCAGTTCGGCCTTGACCGCTTCAAGCTCGGCGGCCATCCGCTCGATGCGGGCCAGCAGTTTTGCGTCGGTCGCGGCATGACTGTTGCCGGCGGCAAAAGCCATGGCAAGCGCCAGGCAGATCGGGGTGGTTCTCATGGGGATTCTCCGGGGCAACCGTCGTGGAAGAGGAAGGGATAAGGGCGATCAGGGCGCGTAGCCATCGGTCAGGGTGTTCAGGAAGGCGACCACGTCGGCGATCTCGCTCTCGTTGAGAGCCGGAGCGTCGCCGGGCTTGCGGTTGTAGGGCGCCTCGGTGGTGTTCACGTTTTTGCGAAAAGCGGCCGGCAGGTCGTTGAACTTCTGCACCGCGCCGCTGGCGTCGGTCGGATACCACTCTTCGGGGTTGGTATCCCGGCGAACGTAAAAGCGCACGGCGTCGGTGAGCGTCTTGATGGCGCCGTTGTGGAAGTAGGGCGCCGTCTTGGCTACGTTGCGCAGGCTCGGTACGCGGAAGGCGCCGCACAGATCGGTGCGGTCGGCAAGGTCGGTGCGGGTCGGGCCGCACAGGCCGAGATCGTAGTAGCCGACGTCGGCGTTGGCGAGAATGTCCGGATTGCGTGGCACGCCGAGGACGTCGTAGGTGTTGTCGGTGAAAAGCGGCGGCTGGCTGCCGACGCCGACACTGGTGTGGCAGGCGGCGCAGTTGCCCTTGTTCGGGTCGTTGAAGAGCGACCAGCCCTTGAGTTCGGCCGTGCTCAACTGGAGTTTGCCGGCCTGCCACAGGTCGAACTTGCTGCTGAAGGGCGCGAAGTCGGGGTCTTCGAGCTGGTATTGCTGAAGCGCGAATTGAAGACGGGCGAAGGCGTCGGCCGGGCGGTCGAAGATGTCGCTGCCGAACACCCGCATGAACTCCACGGCGTTTGCCGAACGCTTCAGTTTCGCCACCACGTCGGCGACGCCGGTGTTGGCCATTTCGTTGGGGTTGAGCAGCGGGCCCGCGGCTTGCTCGGCAAGGGTGGCGGCACGGCCGTCCCAGGTGAAGCCGCCGGTGGGCGTGCCGTCGGCAGCAAAGGCAAAGGCGGTGTTGAACTTGAGATATTGCAGCGATGGCGCCTGACGTCCCGCTTCGTGACCCGCTTCGGCACCGGCCGGCACCGATCGGGTGTCGGCGGCGGCATGGTGATTGCCCTTGTCGTGGCAACTGGCGCAGGACATGGCGCCGGTGCTGGACAGGATTGTGTCGTTGAAGAGCTTTTCGCCGACCTGTGCGGCTGCGGAGAGGCTGCTGGCCGACGCGCTGCCCGCTGAACTGCTTCCCCCGCCGCCACCGCCACAAGCGGTGAGGATCAGTATCGACAGGGTGCAGGCGGCAAGCGAGAGACGGCGCATCGGAGGCTTTCGGTCAGTCAGCAATCAACCGGCTTTTTCGGCGGGCTGAGGTGGGTTGGTGCTGGCTAGCGTGCGGCCTGGCTTGCACTGATAAATTAAATGCGACTTATTCGCAAATGAGAATTTATCGCATCATATGTTCGGAAATATCGAACCGTCAATACCCCTGATGTGAATGGGGCCGAATTTCGCGCTGGCCTGAAGTGCTGTGAATGGAGCGGACAAAAGAACGGCGGCACCGCTTGGGTGCCGCCGGTGTGCTGCGCGACGTGGCAGGACGGGTCGCTCTGCGAACCCGAACCGCCTGAATTCCCTCAGTCGAAGGAGGGCAGGGCGGGCTTGGCCACCGGTTTTCCGGCGGCAAGCCAGCCGTCGAAACCGCCCGCAATCGAAGCGATCTGCAGATAACCCATGTCGTGCAGCGTACAGGCCGCCAACGCGGCCCGACCACCCGTCTTGCAATAGAGCACGATCCGCAGGTCGCGGGAGGTGAGTTCGGGGGTGCTGCTCATCTTGAATTCCAGCAGTCCGCGGGAAACGTGGATCGCCCCGGGAATGTGGCCGGCGGTGTATTCGTCGGTTTCACGCACGTCAAGCAGAACATCCGCGTCTCGGATGGCCTGCTCGGCTTCGTCGGGTGAAATTTCCTGAATGCGGGCCTTGGCCGCGGTGACGAAATCGTGGGCGGTCTTCATGGGTTTTCTCCAGATGGAAAGCGGACTGCGGAATAGTATTAGAGTTTTATTATATTCTGATCTATACCTATAAAAACACTACAAAAGTGGAGGAGACGTATGGCCAGAATCATTGTCGTCGGCGCAGGTATTGGCGGCGTCCCCGCAGCCTATGAGTTGCGGGCCAAGTTGGGACCGGAGCATCCGATCACGGTCGTAAGTGCGCAGGCGTATTTTCAGTTTGTTCCATCGAATCCGTGGGTTGCGGTCGGCAAGCGGGTCCGGAAGGAAATCGTCGTCGAGCTGCAGCCGCATCTCGAAAAGAAGGGCATCGGTTTCGTCGCCCAGTCGGTGAGCGCCATTCACGCGGACCGCAACGAGATCGGCCTCGCCGACGGATCGGTGCTGCCGTATGACTATCTGGTCATTGCGACCGGTCCGCGGCTGGCCTTCGAAGAGGTGCCCGGCTCGGGCCCCATCGACGGTTTCACGCATTCGATCTGTACCGTCGACCACGCGGAAAAGGCTTTTGCGGCCTATGAAAACTTCCTCCGGAATCCTGGCCCGGTCATCGTCGGTGCGATGCCGGGTGCCAGCTGCTTCGGGCCGGCCTATGAGTTCGCGTTCATCCTCGATGCGGACCTGCGTCGGCGCAAAATCCGCAACAAGGTGCCGATCACGTATGTGACGAGCGAACCTTACGTTGGCCACTTGGGCTTGGGCGGCGTCGGCGATTCGAAATCGATGCTCGAAAGCGAGTTTCGCAACCATGACATCAAGTGGATCAACAACGCGAAAACCTCCCGTGTGGAGGCCGGTCGTCTCTTCACCACCGAACTCGACGCCCACGGCAACGTCGTGCGCGAACACGAAGTGCCGTTCAGTTTCGCGATGATGCTGCCGGCCTTCAAGGGCGTGGATGCAGTGGCCGGGGTGGAGGGTTTGTGCAACCCGCGCGGCTTTGTGCTGATCGACGAATACCAGCGCAGCAAAAAATACCGCAACATCTTTTCGGCCGGCGTGTGTGTCGCGATCCCGCCAGTGGAAGTCACCCCGGTAGCGACAGGCGCGCCCAAAACCGGCTACATGATCGAGACCATGGTCACCGCCATCGTCGAGAATATCGCCGCCGATATCGAGGGGCGGCAGGGCGAGGCCAAGGGCACCTGGAACGCCATCTGTCTGGCCGACATGGGCGATACCGGTGCCGCCTTCGTTGCCTTGCCCCAATTGCCACCCCGCAACGTCAATTGGTTCAGGAAAGGAAAGTGGGTGCATCTGGCGAAAATCGCCTTCGAAAAGTACTTCCTGCACAAAGTCCGCGCGGGGTCGTCGGAGCCGATCTACGAGAAGTACATCTTGAAGGCGCTGGGGATCTTCAGGCTCGAGGAGAAGTAAGCCCGGCCGCCGTCTCAACGGACGAAAGCGCTCCGAAGAGACGGAGTGCTGCGCGTCTTTACGTTGCTGTTGCCAGCGCTGTTGCGAGTTGTGAGTGCGCGCCTCGAGGCGACGGCGGCTCTATTCTTGTTTTGGATCGCGGGCGAGAAGCTGCTCAACCGCGTCGCGGGCCGATACGGTGCCGCTGAGGACGCCGTCGACGGCGCTGGTGATTGGCATTTCGACGCCCAGCCGGGCGGCAAGAGCCGCGACTTCTCGGGTTGTACTGACGCCTTCGGCCACGTGGCCGAGCGCCACGAGAATGTCCGGTAGCGTCTTGCCTTCGGCGAGCAGCAGGCCGACGCGGCGGTTACGCGAAAGATCGCCGGTGCACGTCAAGACGAGATCGCCGAGGCCCGCGAGCCCCATGAAGGTGTCCCGCTTGCCACCGAGAGCAAGACCCAGGCGGGTGATCTCGGCGAGGCCGCGGGTGATCAAGGCTGCGCGGGCATTGAGGCCGAAGCCCATGCCGTCTGCAACGCCGGCGGCGATGGCCATGACGTTCTTGACCGCGCCGCCCACTTCGGCGCCGACGAGGTCGTCGTTGGCATAGAGGCGCAGCCGATTGTCATGTAAGGCCTGCACCCAGTGGCGGGCGAATTCGATGTCGTGGGCGGCGATCGTTACGGCGGCAGGCAGGCCTTGAGCGACTTCTGCGGCGAAGCTTGGGCCGGTGAGAACGCCGTAAGGTGCGTCCTCACCGAGTTCTTCGGCGACGATCTGATGGGGCAGCTTGGCGGTGCCGGCCTCGAGACCCTTGCAGGCCCAGAGCAGCGGTGTGCCGGGCGCGGCTGCCTTCAGGGCACGGGCGGTGCTGCGCAGACCGGCCAGCGGAGTGACGACGAGATGCAGATCGGCGCGGGCCGCTTCCTGAATGCTGTCGGTCAGCTGAAGGGCGGCGGGCAGCGGAATGCCCGGCAGGTAGCGACGGTTTTCACCGTCGGTACGCATGGCGGAAATTTCGTTGGACTCGCGACTCCACAGAACGATCTCGTGTCCGCGACTGAAGGCGAGGGCGAGGGCGGTGCCCCACGCTCCCGCACCGAAAACGGCAATGCGCATGACGCTACAGCCCCCAGACCTGATTGATGCGAATGAATCCGCCGGTGCCATCCCGATGCTTGACCTTCACCCAGCCGTCGGCGGGCTTGTCGGAGAGTTCGAGGACCACGTCCTTCGCCGCTTCGAAGGCAAGCGGCGCGGCGGCGTCGGGCCTTTGGCGGATATCGGCGCGGGCTGCGGTGACGATCACCGTGCGCTTCTCCGAGAGCTGGCGACGTTCGAGCCAAAGCAGGCTTCCGGCCGGTTCGCGCACTTTGACCCAGCGGTCGATGGTCACGACCGTTTCGATGGGCGTGTAGCGCTGAATGATGAAAAGCGGCTTGCCTTGCTTCGACGGCGCGTCATAAAGAATGGCCGGTTCGGCAAGGGAGCGAAAATCCGAGGCGTCGGCAGCCGCGGCCGCGAGGGCGAGCGGCAGGCCGAACAGCGCCGCGGCGGTGAGGCGGCGCATTTTCATTACTGGATCGGCAGATCGGTGCCGGCTTGGGCTTCGGCCTGCTGACGGTTTTGTTGGTACAGAGCCTCGAAGTTCACCGGGGCGAGCAGCACGGGCTGGAAACCGGCGCGGGACACGGCGTCGGAAACGGCTTCGCGGGCGTAGGGGAAGAGGATGTTGGCGCAGCCGATCATCATGATCGGGTCGAGGTCTTCCTGCGGCACATTGCGGATCTGGAAGATGCCGGCCTGATTCACTTCGACCAGGAAGACGGTCCGGTCGTCGGGCAGCTTGGCGGTGACGGTGACGGTCAGGGCGACTTCGAACACGCCTTCGTCGACGCCGTTGCCTTCAGTGCGCAACTGGACATTGATCTGGGGCGCTTCGCGTTCGAGGTAGATCTGCGGCGCGTGCGGCACTTCGACGGATAGATCCTTGACGTAGAGCTTTTCGATGGAGAAGACGGGTTGGGCGTTTTCGGACATGGTGGTTTTTCCGGTTGAGAAAGAGTTGGCGGATGTCGCAGGCTGGGGTGTTGCTCAGGCGGTTTCGCCACGCAACAGTGCGTCGAGCTTGCCTTCGTGGTCGAGCGCGAACAGATCGTCGCAGCCTCCCACGTGGAAGTCGCCGATGTAGATCTGAGGGACGGTACGCCTGCCGGTGCGCGCCATCATTTCGTCGCGTCGTGCCGGATCAGTATCGATGCGGACTTTGTCGATCTCGGTGACGCCCTTGAGGCGCAACAGACCTTCGGCACGCACGCAGTAGGGGCAGACAGCGGTGGAGTACATCAGGATTTTCGGTTGCATGATTATTTCTTCTTTCGGCTGATCGGCATTCCGGCTTGCTCCCAGGCGCCGATACCGCCTTCGAGATTATGGACGCTGGCAAAGCCCGCTTTCTTCAGGACGGTGCAGGCGGAAGCCGAGCGGCCGCCGCTCTGACAGTTGACGATAACAGGCTTGTCCTTGAATTTTTCAAGTTCGCCGATGCGCTTTTCGAGGTCGGCAAGGGGGATGTGGCGGGCATTCAGGATGTGGCCGGAAGCGAACTCCCCAGCCTCACGCACGTCAATGACGAGCGCGTCGTCGCGGTTGATGAGTGCGGTCGCCTCGGCCGGAGAAACTCCGCGGCCTCCGCGCAGGGAGGTGATGACGAGCAGGGTGCCGCTAACGGCTGCAAGCGCAGCCCAGTACCAGTGTTGCTGGATGAATTCCACGAAACTGACTCCAGGTGGGGAGGGAAAGGAATGGATGGGATCGATTGAAACGAGGTGCGCAAACGCGGCCTAGGCTCTTTCGTTGCCGCAAAAGACTTCGCGCATCATCGCAATGAGTTGCAGTGTGCGTGGGTCGCCGACACGGTAAAAAACACGGTTGGCATCCTTGCGGGTGAGCAGCACGTCCTTGTCGCGAAGAATGGCGAGATGCTGGGAGATGTTGCTTTGCGAGGTTCCGACGGCGTCTACGATGTCCTGCACACAGGCTTCCTCGGCTCCGATCACGCAGAGAATCTTCAAGCGCAGCGGATGGGAAATGGCCTTCAGTGCCCGAGCGGCGGTCTCGATGTGCTCCTGATTGGCGATAAGGTCGGCGGTCGTCTTCACAAAATCGGCGGCTATCAAAGCACTTTAATATTATAAAATAACACCTTTTCCAGCGACAGTGCGGCTCGCCGTGAGACGTGCAGGTCGAGCGCTGTCATGCCCCAAGCGGCGCGGAGAACAAAGGCCCGTCCGGGGCGTCATTGAGACGGGCAGTTCCGCCGGGCGAGCCTGGAACCTTTCCGGTTTATACTCATCACGCTATTTATGGTCCGCCCGCTTCCGGGCGGGGTGGCGTCGTAAAAGGGCTGTAGGCCCCGGCGTCCTGACGGAGACTTTATGCGCAGCAAACTGCAACAAGCCGGCCTGGTATTTACCGGGCTTTGTGCCGGGGTTCTGATCAGTCTCAACTTCTCGGCCAATGCGGACAAGTCGCCGCTTGCTCCCCTTCCGGTGGAGGAATTGCGCAATCTCGCCGACGTTTTCAATGCCATCAAGCAGGGTTACGTCGAGCCTGTCGAAGACAAGAAACTGATTACTCATGCAATCAGCGGAATGCTTTCCAATCTCGACCCCCATTCCGCTTATCTCGACGCCGAAGCCTTCAAGGAACTGCAGGTTGGGACGCAGGGAGAATTCGGTGGGCTGGGGATTGAAGTCGGGTCCGAGGACGGCTTCGTCAAGGTGATTTCCCCGATCGAGGATACACCGGCCTTCCGGGCAGGCGTCAAGGCGGGCGACTTGATCATCAAGCTCGACGACACGTCGGTCAAAGGCATGTCTCTGAACGACGCCGTCAAGCGCATGCGCGGCAAGCCCAAAACGAGTATTACCCTCACCATCGCGCGAAAGGGCGAAACCAAGCCTGTCGTCGTCACCCTGGTGCGCGAGGTGATCAAGGTTCAGAGCGTCAAGTCCAAGATCGTCGAACCGGGATACGGTTATGTGCGTGTCGTGCAGTTCCAGGAACAGACTGCGGCTTCCCTCGTCCAGCATCTGGACAGGCTCGTCAAGCAGGGCGACTTGAAGGGACTGGTGCTCGATCTGCGCAACGATCCGGGCGGCCTGCTGCATGGCGCGGTCGGCGTTTCGGCCGCTTTTCTGCCGCCGCAGGCGCTGGTGGTGTCGACGGACGGTCGGGCGGAGGATTCCAAGCGCAAGTATCTGGCTGTGCCCGAAGATTATCTGCGTGGCTCCCGCGACGACTACATCAAGAACGTGCCGGCTTCGATCAAGACCGTTCCGATGGTGGTGCTGGTGAATGGTGGATCGGCGTCCGCATCCGAGATTGTTGCGGGTGCGCTGCAGGATCACAAACGCGCCGTCGTGATGGGTACCCAGAGTTTTGGCAAGGGGTCGGTACAGACCATTCTTCCGCTCAACAGCAATGCCGCCATCAAGCTCACTACGGCGCGTTACTTCACGCCGAGCGGACGCTCCATCCAGGCCAAGGGGATCGTTCCGGACATCGTCGTCGAAGAAACGCCGGGTGGCGTCTCCCGCGAACGACTGCGCGAGGCCGACCTCGAACGTCATCTGGGCAACGGTAAGGAGCCCGAGATGACGAAGGCGCTTGACCCCGCCTCTGTCACGCCCAAAAAGGAGGCAGCCCCGAAGGGTCGGGACAAGGAAAGAGATAAGTCCAAGGACGAGGCGGACGAGGCGATCAAGCCGCCGTTTGAAATTGCCGGCAAGGACGACTACCAGCTTGGACAGGCGGTGAATTTGCTCAAGGGCCTCCAAATCCTCCAGAATAGCGGCAAGTGATCCAACGATAGCCGGGGGGCCCAATGCGACGCGAGACCGCTTACAAACTGGCTGGGCGTAAGCACGATGGGGCTTCGAACCACATGGGGAGCGGCATCGTGAAGCGGCGGGAGATTCGCTTCAAGGCTGCTCCGTCCGGTCAGGTCGTCCAGGCTGGACGTTCTCTGGCGGCCTTGCGTGGCGTGCGTGTCGAGCCCGGTCGCAACGAGTTGTCCCTGATCGTGTGCTACAACGTGCTCGACTTCACCCTCGAGCTCCTTGAGGACGTTCTGGTTCGGGCGGGTTTTCAGCTCGAACGCGGCCTGATCTCGCGCCTGCACCGGGCGCTGATTTATTACGTCGAAGATACGCAGGTGCATAACCTGCGTTCTCCCGAGCGGCTCATCAAGCAATCCCACGAAGTCTATATTCAAGCCTACGCGCATCACCCCCACGGCGACCACGACGACACGCCGCCCGATCTGCGCGAATTCAAATAGCATTCGGCGGTGCCCGTCTGGGCGGATTACCGGCTACCGGCACGCGCGCCGTTTCATTTCTTCCGTTTCCCATGAACGACAATCAGCTGTTGCGCTATTCGCGTCATATTCTTCTGCCCCAGATCGGCATAGAGGGCCAGGACGCCATCGTGGCCGCTCGCGTTCTCGTGGTTGGTGCCGGTGGCCTTGGTTCGCCCGCGGCCATGTATCTGGCCGCGGCTGGGGTCGGCACGCTGGTGCTGGCGGATGGCGACACCGTCGATCTGACCAATCTGCAGCGCCAGATCCTGCACAGTCAAAAAAGCATTGGGCGCCTCAAGGTCGAATCGGGCGCGGATGCTTTGGCGCTGCTCAACCCGGAAACACGGGTCATCCCGCTTGCCCGTCGTCTGGAAGATGCAGAACTGGACGCCGAAATTGCATTGGCCGACGTGGTGCTGGACTGCTCCGACAATTTCGCCACGCGTCATGCCATCAACCGCGCTTGCGTGCAGCACCGCAAGCCGCTGGTGTCGGGCGCGGCCGTGCGATTTGACGGACAGGTTTCGGTGTTCGACCTGCGCCAAGTGGCGAGCCCTTGCTATCACTGCCTCTTTCCGGAAGGCGAGGACGTGGACGAAGTGCGTTGTGCGGTGATGGGGGTCTTTGCGCCGATCACCGGCATTGTCGGTGCCGTACAGGCAGCGGAGGCGCTCAAACTGCTGGTGGGGTGCGGCGAAACGCTCACCGGCAGGCTCTTGCTGCTCGACGCCCTGGCGATGGAATGGCGGACGATCCGTCTGGGACGCGATCCGTCCTGTGCGGTGTGCGCGATCGTCCCTTAGGTCGAGGGGGATTTCTCGGATCGACGAAGCGCTTTCCAGAGCAGCTCCAGGCCGAGCTTCTGCTGGGCCCAGAAGTTGTCGCGAGCTCTGATTTCTTCCGCGCTGGTTTCGTGGATGCCGGTCGGCGGAAGTCCTTCTCCGAGGTGGAGCGTGCCGAACAGGATGTCCCAGCAGGGCAGCAGAATCGCAAAGTTGCAGCCATAACGGAAGCGCCGATCGGCGGGAAGGTCGAGGGCGTGATGCCAGCGGTGGTAGCGCGGTCCGACCAACAGGTATTCACCCACTTTTCCAAAACGGAGTCGGGTGTTGGTATGGGAGAGGTTCTCCACCAAGCGCAGGGCAATCAGCAGACCCAGGAAGTGGCCGGGCGGTACGCCGATCAACAGCGACAGGCAGGCGAACCACAGTCCGGCGATCAGATCGTCGAGCAGGTGATTGCGCGAGTCGGTCCAGAACGACATCTGCCGCTGGGAGTGATGGATGCCGTGTAGCGCCCACCACCAGCGGAAGGTGTGGGACAGACGATGACGCCAGTATTCGGCGAAGTCGAGAACGACAAGGTAGATCGCAAAGCTCGCCAGCGGGTGGTAATCGAGTCCGGGCAGCCAGTCTTCGAGCTGGCGCGGAATGATGTCGTGAAAGCGCAGCCAGCCTTCCAGCTCAATGAAAGGCGGTGCGAGCAGCATGAAGACCGCCAGGGGCACGATGCCAAGGCGATTAAGCACCGAGTACAACACGTCGACCCGCACCGCTCGGCGTTCCGCCCATTTTTCGGCCGGCCACCAGGCTTCGAGCGGACGCATCAGCGCGTAGGCGATACTCAGTTCGATGACGCCAAGGAGCACGAACTCGACCCCGTCGAAACCCATTTCTACGTAGCTGGCGAGACCGAGCGCGAACAAGACGGGCTGGACAAGGCTGTCGAACAGCCAGCCTTGCAGATTGATGAAAAGATCGGTCAGCGACTGCATCATTGCGGGGGAATGGTGGCGAAACAGAAGCCTCGGGCTTTCAAGCTGCCGATAAGTGGGTCGAGCATGGGCGCGAAGGGGTCCTTGCGGGACCAGATTCCCAGGTGCGCCATCAGAATGTCGCCGTCCTTGAGCGTGGCGAGGGCGCGCTTGAGCAGGGCTTCATTCGGAAAGGCGTCGGATGGGAGTTCGTCGCCGAGAAAGCCGGCTGGCGCCCAGGCCACGTGTCGGTAGCCGCAGGCTGCGGCGGCTTTCAGCGTGTTGGGCGTCGTGCGGCCGCCGGGGGCGCGCCAGAGCGGATCGAGCTTGCGACCGGTGAGTTCGGCGAAGCGGGTGTCGGGTTTCTTCAGTTCGGCGCAGATCTGCTCGGCGTCAAGTTGGGTCTGGCTGCCGTCCATCAACCGGTAGGTGACCTTGCCGCCGGCTTCATCCTTGCGGAACGAGCCGTGGCGCCAGGTGTGACTGCCGAAGGCGTGGCCTTCGGCGACGCGGGCTTTCCAGTAATCGGACCAGGATTGATCGAGGGCCATGTCGCCGCGCAGCGTTTTCTCCTGGGCGACGAAGAAGGTCGCTTTGACGTGGTGCTTGGCCAAAATCCCGGCAATGACCTCGGCGTGGCGCATATTGCCCGTGTCGAGGGTCAGATAAAGCGTGCCCTTGCAGCTCGATTCGCTGCCGTGGGCAAGGGCGGGGAGGAGAAGGCTGGCGGTGAAGACGGCGGCAAGCGCGTTTTGCCGTGGGCCGCCCATCACTGTCTCCCGGCGTGGTTGATGAAGGACACGCCGTGGGGCGAGCGACCGACCGGGATGGAGCGGGCGAGTTTTTTCTGGTCGAGGTCGACAACCTGCACCTTGCGGGCGAAACGGGCGGTTGCCCAGAGTTCCTTGCCGTCCGCGCGGATTTCCATGTCGTCGGGGCCGCCCGGTACTTCGTATTTCTCGACTTCGGTCAGGGTCTTCATGTCTACGAGCGAAATGCTGCCCTGGACAGTGCGGTTGGAAACGAAGACGTGTCGTCCGTCTCCGCGCGGCAGAAAGTTGTGGGCCGCCTTGTCGGTGATGATCTTCTTGATCGTCTTGCGGGCTCGCCAGTCGATCACCTCGACGTAGTTGGCGCCCATGATGCCGACCAGCAGATATTTGTCGTCCGGCGTCATGTGAATGCCGGCGGGGGTCGGGCCGACCGGCACTTTCCAAAGCGGCTGCTGGGTTTTGAGGTCGATGGCGAGAACTTCGTTGGAGTCCTGCAGCGTGATGAAGACAAACTGGCTGGCCTTGTCGAAGGCCATGTGGGACGGCGTGCTGGCGGCCGGGACACGGGCGACGAGGGTGAAGTCGGCAGCCTTGTAGATGTCGACCCGGTCGAGGCGCAGGGAGTTGGCCACGAACCACTTGTTGTCCGGCGAGAAGCCGAGTTGGTAGGGGTCCGAGATGTTTTTGATGCGTTTTTGCTCTTTGCCCGTCTTGGCGTCGAAAAAAACCAGCTCGTTCGAGATCGCACAGGCGACGATGACCGAACTGTCGTCGGGCGTGGCCATCAGGTGATGAGGTTCCTTGCAGGCGGGCGCGCGGCCGGTTTCCTTGTAGGTCTGGGTGTCGATGAAGCTGATGTTTTCGTCCACGGAATTGAGAACGATGGCTGTTTCGGCTCGGGCGGATAGGGACAGCAGGGTGAAAAGCAGCAGGCCGGCCAGATGCGGGAATTTCATGAAATCGGGCGAAATAGGCTGAGAGCGGAGATTAACGACCCCGGCCGTCCAACGTTGACCCCTCTGACCGATCTTTGTCAAAGGTTTGCAAATCCGCTTTGGGAAGGATTTAGCGCGGGCGCGCGAGGATGCGCAGATCGCCCCCGATTTGGCGAATGTCGTGGAAGGCGAGCTGGCGTTTGTCGGCGAGGCTGGTGAGCGCGGGGAGATTGAAGAGCCCGCGGGCGGCGTCGCCGACGAGGGCCGGGGCGAGATAGAGGATCAATTCGTCCACGCAGTTTTCGCGCAGCAGCGAGCCGTTGAGCTTAAAGCCGCTTTCGGCAAGCACTTCGTTGATGCCGCGCCGGCCGAGTTCGAGGAGCAGTGCCGGGAGGTCGACCTTGCCGCCCGTATTGGGGAGGATGAGCACTTCGGCGCCGCGCCGGCTGAGGGCGGCAACCCGCTCGGCGTCGTCGATTGCGCCGGCGATCAGCACCGGGCCGCCGTCGAGCAGCTTGGCGTTGAGCGGTGTTTCGAGGCGCGCGTCCACAACGATGCGCAGCGGCTGGCGTTCGGTGGGAATTGCGCGGACGTTGAGTTGCGGGTCGTCGTCACGCACGGTGCCGATGCCGGTGAGCACCGCACAGGAGCGGGCACGCCAGCGGTGGGCGTCGCGCCGGGCGTCGTCGCCGGTGATCCATTGGGACACGCCGTTGTCGAGCGCGGTCTTGCCGTCGAGCGTGGCCGCGGCCTTGAGGCGCAACCACGGCCGACCGCGGATCATGCGCGAGACGAAACCGATGTTGAGTTCGCGGGCTTCGGCTTCCTGAACGCCGGACATGACATCGATGCCCGCGTCGCGCAGCAAGGCGAGGCCACGACCGGCGACCAGCGGGTTCGGGTCTTCCATCGCGGCGACGACACGGGCGACGCCGGCCTTGACCAGTGCTTCGGCGCAGGGCGGGGTGCGACCGTGATGGGAGCAGGGTTCGAGGGTGACGTAGGCGGTTGCGCCGCGGGCCCGCTCGCTCGCCATCGCGAGGGCGTGGACTTCGGCATGGGGCTCGCCGGCACGGTGATGCCAGCCTTCACCGACCATTTCGCCGTCTTGCACGATCACGCAGCCGACGCGGGGATTGGGTGTGGTGGTGAACAGCCCGCGTTCCGCCAGTTCGAGGGCGCGGGCCATCCACCGGTAGTCGTCGGCGGTGGCGCTCATGGGGTGGCTTTCAGGAGACTTTGGGCGGGCGGCCGCGGGGCCGGGTGGTGACTTCGCGGATGACTTCGGAGAATTCGTCCACGTCCTCGAAGGCGCGGTAGACCGAGGCGAAGCGGATATAGGCAACCTTGTCGAGCTTTTTGAGCTCCCGCATGACCAGTTCGCCGATGCGCTCGGACGCGACTTCCCGTTCGCCGAGGGACAGAAGCTTGGCTTCGATGCGGTCGACCGCCGCGTCGACGCTCTCGGCGGTCACCGGCCGCTTGCGTAGCGCCAGGCTCAGGCTGCCGACGAGTTTGTCGTGGTTGTAGTCGGTACGGCTGCCGTTCTTTTTGACGACCTGCGGCATCTTGAGGTCGATGCGTTCATAAGTGGTGAAACGCTTGTCGCAGGAGAGGCAGCGACGGCGGCGCCGCACGGTGTCGCCGTCCTCGTTTTCACGGGTGTCGGTGACTTGCGTGTTGTCGGCGCCGCAGAAGGGGCAATGCATGAGCGGAAAAAGCGTGCCTGCCGTGGTTGCCCGTGACGCTTAGGCGCCGTACACCGGGAACTTGCGGCACAGTTCGGCAACTTTGGCGCGCACGTTTTCGGTGGTGGCTTCGTCGTTGGGATTGTCGAGCACGTCGGCGATGAGATGCGCGATGCGCTCGGCCTCGATCTCGGTGAAGCCGCGGGTGGTCATGGCCGGCGAGCCGATGCGGATGCCGGAGGTGACGAAGGGCTTTTGCGGATCGTTGGGGATCGAGTTCTTGTTGACGGTGATGTGGGCACGGCCGAGCGCGGCTTCGGCTTCCTTGCCGGTGATGTTCTTGGACTGAAGGTCAACCAGGAACACATGGCTTTCGGTACGGCCGGAAACGATGCGCAGACCGCGCTCTTCGCCCAGCACACGAGCCATCACGCGGGCATTGGCGAGGACTTGTTCCTGGTAGCGCTTGAACTGGGGCTCGGCGGCTTCCTTGAAGGCTACGGCCTTGGCAGCGATGACGTGCATCAGCGGACCGCCCTGCAGACCCGGGAAAATCGCGGAGTTGAGCGCCTTTTCGTGCTCGGCCTTCATCAGGATGATGCCGCCGCGCGGGCCGCGCAGGGTTTTGTGGGTGGTGGAGGTGACCACGTCGGCGTGGGGCACCGGGTTCGGGTAGTAGCCGGCGGCGATCAGGCCAGCGTAGTGGGCCATGTCGACCCAGAAGATGGCGCCGATTTCCTTGGCGATCTTGGCGAAGCGTTCGAAGTCGATGCGCAGGGCGTAGGCCGAGGCGCCGGCAATGATGATGCGCGGCTTGTGCTCACGGGCCAGCGCTTCCATCTTGTCGTAGTCGATCTCTTCGTTCTTGTCGAGGCCGT
>ERZ650300.52-NODE-52-length-52947-cov-9.116520_pt1 | contig 52947 bp, 53 predicted proteins | sample MGYA00376236_ERZ650300 | MGnify/ENA primary metagenome ERZ650300 (study PRJEB26733, sample SAMN07839303) | wastewater metagenome | biome: urban; feature: wastewater treatment plant; material: waste water | place: USA: North Carolina | collected 2016-04-28 ...
AAATGAGGCTAGCCGCTTAAATTGGAGAGTGTCGCACTTCGGACTTGAATTCGGGGCTAACTGATTGCATATGGTAAGCCTTTGAGGTATCACTAACTGAGCTAAATAACTCTGTTTTAGATTTGAAATTAGAGCTAAATAAACTTTGGTCGGGCAATACCGGTAGCTGCCTCATGAGTTCTTTGGTTTCATCATCATTTAATGAGATGTGTTGCGCAGAAAGTGAATGTAATAGGTAGTTCTCATAAATCTGATAGTAGCGTAAAAGCAACTGAGAAAAGTCTGTCTGTAGAGGCTTTGAGCGTGATTCCGCATTCCCCCGAAACTGTCCATCCTTGCCTTTGAAAATGCGAACGTGTAATTGCTTCTCATCAGAGAACAGATGTTGAGTAACGGGTTTCCAGTTAAGATCAGGGCGTTGATGGGATTCAAACATTTGTCCTACAGGTAAAATGTCACACCATTTAATTTGCACAAGTTGCATTGGTCGTCTTATAAGGGCGGCAAGCAACTGACTGCCCATGATGTTTCTTGAGGCGGTAAACGTTTTTTGCGATAGTATTTCACGCTCAAATGCTTGCAATGTTTCAATTCTTAAGCTTTCAAGAATATTATCGTGCTCAACTTCACTATAAGCGCCAGTTTTAGGATCAAGAATTCCTTTAATCGTATCTTGACTAGCTAAACTTTCATCCTTAACTGCGTCATACAAAGGTTGAAGTATGGTACTGGCATAGCCGTTTCTTGGGTGACATAGAGCGGCTAAGCAAGCTCTTGCTTTTTTCTTATAACTATCCAGAGTTAGCCACCATGCCTGAAAATCGTAAACATTCAGGTACGCTACAATGGTTTTGAGGGTGTTAGCGTAGCCATATAGCGTTTGAAAGGCGTAATGTTTTGCCGCGTGTGCAATGGCTAACCGCAAATCGAGGTAGGTTTCGACATTAATATCTAGCTCATTCATCCAATCAAGATACAAATAGTTTTTATAATCAAGTTTCCATGCATCGGAAAACACATCAAAAGAGTATCCGTCTTTTCGGGCGTTGAATATGCGCTGTCCATCGTATCTATTGTTTAAAGTTGAACTATGATTATTGTTTATGATGGCCTCCTAACTTCGGAACAGCTTTAGATTGAGTTTTCGAGGAAATGTCAGCCACAGTGACCGCCAATTGATATTCGTTATAGACGGATGCCATGTTTGAATCTTGAACCCAACCCATTGCATATTTGCGTAAATCTTCAATTTTTTCCGGTGTTAGTCCGTATTCCTTGGCTTTATCTTCAAAGACTTCATTCCATTTATGCCGAAGCTTGTGTGGATGAAGCTGGATGCCCAACGATTCGCCAAATTTATCGACTATTTTGTGAATGGATTTGTAGCTTAAAGGCTGGCCTGCTGTTGTGCCTTTCTCTGAGATGAAGACAAAATCATGCTCACAAGCAGTTGGGTTTTCTGCTCTCACAGTCTGAATGTAGAGCCTGATAAGCTTCATTAACCTTGGGGAAATGGAGACTGATAGTGCCTTGGTTTTATTTGACGGACGTTCTAATCTAGGGTCAGCAGGGTCATTGGGTGTTCTGGTTAATAGGAAACGAGGGGTATCCCAATCATCGATTAAATCGCTTATTTTGAGCTTTAAGACCGCCCCTACACGAACCCCTGTATTAATGAGAATCTGCATGACGATTTGGTTTCTTAGTTTACTTGATTTGAATGGGTTATCTGGTGAGCTTTCTTTGATAATTTCAAGTAAATAAAAGAACTTATCTGAGGGGATAACCGATTCAAAAGCATCTTTAACAACAGTGTTATTTTTACGTGTACCACTAATAAATGTGTTGATATATAACTTAAATTTGTTGAACTGTTCGTCCACTCTCGCTTGAGTGTTGGTTGGCTCTTGGTCATAGTGATGGCAAACGTACAAATATTCGATATAAGCTCTAAGTCGAATTAAGCGCTGACGTAACGTGTGTGCGGAAACCTGTGGTTGGCTATTTGACGTTGCATGAATAGCATCACGAATACGTTTGTCTGAGATTGTTATGACATTATTTTCATGTGTGGAGGTGTCATCTGCGTAAAGCTTACACGCCCTAACAAAATCATCTACTTCTTGTCTTGAAAGAAACTCGCCAGTGTTTACACGCTCAACAAGATCTATACCAAGCCCGATAAAGTAACAGTATAAAAATTTCAGTTCGTAAGCATATTTCTTCAATGTATGAAAAGCAGGTGCTTGGGAGCTTATACTCTTTTTCTCTACAGAGAGTGGAGAGTTATGATTTCCATTGAGAAAGGCGTTGAGATACAAGCAAACAGGAAAAACGCCAGATCTCACAATCAATGGAAAGTTGTGTCCATTCGTATCTCTATAAATTTTTACCGCAACATTATCAGCCAACACAATCATTACAAATTCAACCATGTGTTATTCATATATCTACCATAGTTCTATCCTGTAGTTTTGTAAAGATAAAAAAAAGACTCCATACCGGAGTCTTAATGTTTTTTCGGTGTTTACCGCAATTCTATTTCTTCACTTTCTTTACGCTTTCTTTTGGTGGAGAGAATTCGCATAAATCTTCAATCAGGCAAGAGCCGCAACGTGGCTTCCGTGCGATGCAAGTGTAACGACCATGTAATATCAGCCAATGATGAACGTCTAGCTTAAATTCGGCAGGAACGTGTTTGAGGAGTTTTTCTTCCACCTCATTGACATCTTTTCCCGGCGCAAAACCGGTACGGTTGGCCACACGAAAGATATGAGTATCAACAGCAATTGTCGGCCAGCCAAAAGCAGTATTCAGCACCACATTCGCCGTTTTTCGGCCGACACCAGGCAGTGCTTCTAATGCAGTTCTGTCTTCTGGTACTTCACCGTTATGTTTTTCCAGTAAAATTCGGCAGGTCTTAATAATGTTTTCTGCCTTGGCATTATATAAACCGATGGTTTTTATATAGTCCTTCAAACCATCAACACCCAAATTCAGAATAGCTTGCGGCGTGTTCGCAACCGGATACAACTTTGCCATAGCTTTATTAACACTGACATCAGTTGCCTGGGCTGACAAAATCACGGAAACGAGTAACTCAAACGGCGAGGAATATTCCAGCTCTGTCGTTGGGTGGGGGTTAGCCTCGCGCAAGCGTTCTAGTATCTGGCGGCGTTTCTCTTTATTCATATCATCAGAATGTGGTTACACGAACACGTTCGATCTGAACTTTGGTGACGACTTTTTTCCGGGCAAAACGTGCGTTAATCACATTTTTTATCGCAATCATAAAACCTAAAACCAGAAACGCGCCCGGTGGCAATATTGCGAGCAGAAAAGAGGTATCACTGTGATAGATGTTAATCTGTAATACCGATGCCCACTCACCAAACAGAATATTGGCACCGGCAAATAAGGTACCTTGTCCAATGATTTCTCTGATACTTCCGAGAACGAAAAGCGTCATGGCAAAACCCATTCCCATCATAAAACCGTCAAATGCCGATTTAAGAGGGCTATTCTGGCTGGCGAAAGCTTCTGCACGGCCAGCAACAATGCAGTTAGTCACAATTAATGCGATAAAAATGCCCAGTGATTCATATAAAGCATGAACATAGGCATTCATTACTAATTGAAGGCAAGTCACGATTGCGGCAATTAATAAGACATAAACCGGAATACGTATTTCATTTGGGATCCAACGACGGAAAATAGAAATGCCAAAATTAGACAGCATTAACACCAGCATCGTCGAAATGCCCATGCCTAAAGCGTTGGCTGCAGAAGTCGTTACTGCCAGCGTAGGACATAAACCTAACACCTGAACCAGAATAGGATTATTTTTCCATAAACCCTGTTTGGCTATGGTAGCGAAACTGTTTTCGTTGACTGTTTGCTGAGGTGCAAGATCATGGCACCCTTTTGGTGAATGTTCCATTATTCCGCCTTGCAGGCTGGTGCCTGCTCAATTACTTCGGGATGTCGTACCAGTAACAGAACGTTTTTTAATTGTTTAACAATCGCTCTTGGCGTGATAGTCGCCCCGGTAAAGCTATCGAATTGGCCGCCATCTTTTTTAACTGCCCAGCTGCTGTCAGCTTCATTTTGCAGATGTTTATGCGTGAAACTATCCAACCAGTTACCTTTATTGCGATCAATTTTATCGCCCAAGCCAGGTGTTTCATGGTGTTCTAATACTTCGACTCGTTGCACTTCACCACTGACATTAACACCCGTCAATAAATGAATCGAGCCGCTGTAACCATCTGGAGCGACTGACTCAATGATATAGCCACTGACGACATTAGCTTTATGGGCGACGTAGACTGGGTGAGGTTTGGCATTACCTAAATAAGAGCTCGTAAGCAGATGGCAATCAGTTGCTAAGACATTGTCATAACTATCAGCAGGTAACATTTTCCCCAATACTTGTTGCTGCATCGTTTCTTGTTGCGTTGCGATTGCATCACGTGTGCTGTAATCGGTAGCCACGATCACTCCGGTACAAGCCAAGGCAAACATACTGAGGCGCAAGCCATTTCTTTGCATAGATTTCAGCATGAATTAGTGTCCATATACACGAGATTGACTGTATTTATCGATCAGTGGCACCAGTATGTTGCATAACAATACAGAAAACGCCACACCATCAGGATAACCACCAAAATGCCGGATCAGGAAAACCAGCCCACCGACCAGGGCACCGAAGATCAAGCGTCCACGAGAGGTAGTGCTGCTGGTTACTGGGTCGGTCACAATAAAGAAAGCACCCAACATAGTGGCGCCACTGAGTAATTCAATTTCAGGCATTACAAAATGGGTTGGAGATATGTAGTGGGCAATGGCACTGCAGGCTGCCAGCGTACCCAGCATGGCAAACGGGGTTTGCCATGGGATCAGGCGGAAAGCAAAAAGCATGACGCCGCCGGCCAGAAAACTTAAGTTGATCCAGCGCCAGCCATCATGGCTGATCGCAGAGAAATTAGGCAGCGCTATCGCGGATTCAACTGAATGACCACGCTGAGTTTCTGTTTTCATATGATCCAGTGGTGTGGCCATTGTCGTGCCATCAACCAGCGTTTTTAGCTGATAGCTGTTTAGGCCCTCGCTAGTTTTACCTTTAAAAATAACAGCAGCAGTATCCGCCACCGTTAATTGTTGTGCCGACACTGCTTGTGGCGCTAACCATGTGGTCATTGGTACAGGAAATGAAACCAATAACATCACATAACCCACCATTGCTGGGTTAAATGGATTTTGGCCTAAGCCACCATAGAGTTGTTTGGCAATGATGATTGCAAATGCGGTCGCAAGCACCGTCATCCACCACGGCAATAAAGGTGGGATAGCAACGGCAATTAATGCTGCCGTTAGCAGTGCACTACTATCACGAAGGGAAGGTAAAAGAGCATAACCGCGCAGGCGTAAAACAACGGATTCTGCGGTTATTGCTGTAGCACATGTCAATGCAAGTTGAAGTAATACGCCCCAACCAAACAAATACAATTGAGCACCAATCGCCGGCACCAAAGCCAGCAATGTCAGCCGCATCACGCTACTGGTACTTTTTTGGCTATGACCATGTGGTGAGATAGCAATGGCAAATGACATGATTATTATCCCTGTTTTTCAGTGTTACTGGCAGAGTCAGCTTCTGCCTGTGCTTTTTTCGCCTTTGCCCGAGCAATGGCTGCAGCTACGGCAGCTTTTCTGGCTGCATCGGGATCAACCGCTTCGGTGGCTTGCTCCACGTTTGCAACGGGAAGAACAGGTGCCTCAGTCTGTGCTTTTTTGGCTTTCGCTCTGGCAATCGCAGCCGCTACTGCTGCTTTTCTGGCTGCTTCCTGGTCAACGGATGCCGCAGGTTCTTGCTCTGCGTTTATCGTCGAACTATCGGATGTATTACCGACCAACTCAGCTTTTCGTGCTTTAGCTCTTGCCAGTGCTGCTGCGACAGCGGCTTTACGGGCATCATCGCTGCTTGCAACTGCAGGGTCAGTATTTCCACTTGCAGCTTGCTGTGCTTTTTCTGCCTGATGCTGACGAGCCTGCTCTTTTCGAGCCTCACGTTCAGCCTGAAGATCCCCGTTAGCGCCAGCTTTGTTTTGCTGTGCTTTAATGCGCAAGATGGCTGCTGCCACAGGGTCACTGTCGCTGGAAACCACTGGTCGAGCTGGTGCAGGCGTAGATCGCGCTTCACGAGCCAATCGTTCTTCTTCCAAACGTTGTTTTTTCGCTTCAAAACGCAATTTTGCGCGTTCGGCTTGCGCGGCTTCTTCACGCTGATGTTCGATTTCTGCTTTTTCCTGACGATAGTAATGCACCAGTGGAATGTTGCTTGGGCAGACCCACGCACAAGCACCGCATTCGATACAATCAGACAGATTATATTTTTCAGCATTCTCGTGATCACCAGCTCGGCTGTACCAGTACAATTGCTGTGGCAGTAATTTTACCGGACACACATCGGCACATTTTGCGCAACGTATGCAATTCACTTCATCATCGCGCGGAGGCAATTCAGAAACACTGGGTGCCAAAAGACAGTTGGTAATTTTTACCACCGGCACATCGGCATGGGGTAGGGTAAAGCCCATCATGGAACCGCCCATGATGACACGCTGACGTGGTTCTGGAACCAATGAAAATTGCGTCAGTAGCCAGCGAACGGAGGAACCTAAACGAACCCAGGCGTTTCCGGCCTTCTTAAACTGAGAACCGGTGAGTGTCACGACACGGCGAATCAGCGGTTCATCTTCGATAATCGCTTGTCGGATGGCGTAAGTCGTACCAACGTTTACCATGACGACACCCATAGATAACGAGCGTCCACCAGCTGGAACTTGTTTCCCCGTTAATATTTCGATCAGTTGACGGGCACTTCCAGACGGGTATTTGGTTGGTATAACGCGAACAATCACATCGTCAGGTAGCGGGTGTAATAAGAAGGCGGCGATGGCTTCCGGTTTGTTATCTTCAATCGCGATGATAGTAATAGTCGGGCGCAAGATATGTTTAATGATCTCAACACCTTCGAGGATCTCACGGGCATGCTCGCGCATCAGACGATCATCGGCGGTAATGTATGGCTCGCATTCCGCCCCGTTGATGATGACGATCTCTGCTTTCTCACGAGCTACGCTTAATTTGGCATAGGTAGGAAAGCCTGCACCGCCTAAACCGGCAATACCCGCTTGACGAATCCTGTCGAATAATTGAATCGCATCATAACGGTGAAAATCTGGCCAGGGTTCACGTTCACGCCATTGATCTAAACCATCTGGCTTGATGTGAATACAAGGTTCGCTTAAACCAGATGGATGCGCCACCGTATGTAATTCAATCGAGGTGATGACACCTGAACTGCTGGCATGTACCGGCACTTCCATCGGGTGATCGCTGGCGGTTAACTGTTGACCCGTTAAAACATGATCGCCGGCTTTCACCAATAATCGCCCGATGCGGCCACTGTGTTGTTTGATTGGAATAACCAGGAATGGAGGAATACCTGCGTTAACTAACGGCGCTTCACTGGACTCACGCTTATGTTCATCGGGATGCAAACCACCGTGGAAGTCCCAGATTTTTCCTTTACGGATTTTACTGATGATATTCAGAATACTCATTGCACCATTCTCACCGGAATTGTTTCAACATCCCACTTCCAGCGATCCGGCGTGGCAGGTAAATCGATCATTTCAATACAGTCGGTCGGGCAGGGGTCAACGCACAGGTCACAACCGGTACATTCACTACGCAGAATGGTATGCATCTGTTTTGGCGCACCAATGATGGCATCAACAGGGCAGGCCTGAATGCATTTAGTACAACCAATACACAAATTTTCATGGATGAAAGCCACTCGTTTCGGTGGGCTTAATAATAACTCGTCATCATCAGTTGGTGGTTCTACCCCCATCAGGTCGGCAATTTTTTGGATTGTCTGCGAACCACCAGGCACACATTTGTTAATGCTGTCGCCATTTGCGATCGCTTGCGCGTAAGGGCGGCAACCTGGGTAGCCACATTGCCCACATTGTGTTTGTGGTAAAATGGCATCAAGTTGATCAACAATCGGATCTGATTCCACTTTGAAACGAATAGCCGCATACCCCAGCAGCAATCCGAAGATCAGTGCCAGTAGGGTGAAAATGATGATGATTAATAGAATCTGATTCATGATATTAGAGCTTGATCAAGCCAGTGAAACCGAGAAAAGCCAGCGACATCAAACCTGCCGTCACCATGCCAATTGCGATACCTTGAAAAGGTAGCGGTACGTCACCGGCTGCGATACGTTCTCGCAAACTGGCAAACAAAACCAACACCAGCATGAAGCCCATTCCGCCACCAAAGCCATACACTACACTTTGCATAAAGTTGTGTTGCAGATTAATGTTCAGCAGCGCCAGACCTAAAACGATACAGTTAGTGGTGATCAAGGGCAGATAGATACCCAGAACGCGATAAAGGTCAGGCGCCGTTTTCTGAATGACCATTTCGGTAAACTGCACAACCACGGCGATGACTAAAATAAACGCTAATGTGCTGAGTGATGCTGCACCCAGAGGCGTCAATATGTATTGGTTGACCAGATAACAGAAAGCCGAAGTCAGCGTTAAGACAAACGCAGTGGCGACACCCATGCCAATGGCGGGTTCAATTTTTTTCGACACGCCCATAAAAGGGCAAAGACCGAGAAATTTAACTAATACGAAGTTATTGACCAGTACAGTACTGACCAGAAGTAACAGGTATTCGGACATAATTCATACCTCAGCTTGCAAGCGCGCACATTATCTTAGTATGCCGGAAGCTTAACAACCCTTAATCACAAGGGTTTCTGGCTATTAGTACGCTGAATGGCTAGACTTTGCTCTCTTTAGCCCCATTTCCAGGAGGTAATTTTGGGTGGCTTATCAATGCTGGCACTTACTCTTGCCATGCTGCTTTGGTCCAGTGCATTCATCTCATTGAAATATCTGCTGGATTATTTTCATCCGACACAGATTGTATTTATTCGTATGCTGATTGCCAGCGGCTGTTTTTTACTTTTTGGTAAGAAGCTTTTACAGTTTCGTTATGAAGCTGGCGACTGGCGCTGGCTGGTCGTGATGGGCATTGCGGAACCCTGTTTATATTTCTTATTTGAAACATCGGCATTGCAATACACCACGGCTGGACAAGCGGGCGTGATCACCGCAACATTACCGTTGCTGGCTTCTGTAGCTGCATTTCTGATCCTAAAAGAGCGTATTGGGAAACCACAAATTATCGGTTTTATTATCGCTATCCTCGGTTGTTCCGGGCTAAGTCTAGCAGCACAAAATGGAGAACAAGCCAGCAACCCATTACTGGGAAATACGCTGGAATTCTTAGCCATGCTTTGTGGTGCGGTTTACTCGATAGCTATTCGGAAATTATCAACGCGCTATTCGGCATTGGTGCTTACCTCATTTCAGGCTTTTGTTGGTGTGATTTTCTTTGGCCCGTTGGCGTTACAACATGATCTGCCAGCTAACATTCCGCTATTTCATTGGGCTAATTTCATCTATTTGGCAACGATTGTCACCATTGGTGCTTATTGGTTATATAACTGGGCTATCAGCCGAGTGCCGGTGTCACTAGCCACGGCATATATTAATTTAATTCCCGTATTTACCTTGTTATTGGCTTTCTTGTTATTGAATGAACGGCTGAATTTCTGGCAATGTCTGGCTTGTGCCGCAGTATTTGTTGGTGTGGTAATTAGTCAGTTACCGGAAAAAGAAGTGATAACAGCGGAAGAACAAACAACTGCTTAGTGGCTAAGCGTTGAATCAATAAGATAAGGGGAAGTATATTCTTCCCCTTCAATTTTGAGCGTTTATTCGAAATGAGACAGCGCGAGTGCAAAGTCCAGAACATCCATTTCCACGCCACTCAGCGTTTCATCCCATTCTACCCCGATCATTACGCCATCAGCGTTTAAGTCGTTTACCCATTCGTCAAAAAATTCATCTAATGGAATGGCGGTTGGTTCGTATTCTTTCCATTCATCACAGCATAATAATTTGGCGGCACGTTCAGATGACCATACGGGTAATACATCAACGGCGTCATCGTCTTGTGAGTCGCAAACCACCCATTCATCTTCAAACTGCAGCCCCCACAGAACACCGTTGTCTTTCACTTCGGTGATAAATTTTTCCGGGATATGCTGTTCGGTGTGATCTGTCATATTCATGTTCCAATTTGAGTGGATGATAACGATTTTGTGTATTGTAGCGGAAAAATCAGGTTTCGGTATTTTGTGTCTTCTTAATCAGCTCTCTGTTGGTCATAAAGAGACGGAAATCAAATTCCAGCTGATGATAAGAAGGTTCCATGTAAGTGCAAAATTGATAAAACGCTTTATCGTGCTGTGTCTCTTTCAGATGCGCTAATTCATGTACGGCAATCATTCGTAAAAATTCCGGTGGTGCTTCCCGGAAAACACTGGCAATGATGATGTCATGTTTACGTTTTATTTTACTGCCTTGCAGCTGTGCTTTACGCACGTTTAAACCTAGCGCATGGTGAACTACGGAAAGTTTACTGTCATACCGTACTTTACTGATTGCAGAAACATTACGCATATAGCGATTTTTCATCTCCGCCACATAGTCAAACAGCGCAGTATCACTTTGAATATCATGCTGATCCGGATAGCGTTTCGCTAAAAAATCGCCGAGCTGTTGCTTATGGATCAGCTGTCGCACCTGCTGTAGTAATTGTTCCGGGTAACCATTCAGATACATTAAATCAGACATGGTTTTTACTCTTTATTTGGCTCTTTTTTAACCCAAGGTGAATTTTGAGTTAATACATACAAATCTTCTACTTTGGCTCTGGCCCAAGGTGTGCGACGTAAAAATTTGAGACTCGATTTAATACTCGGTTCATTTTGAAAACAGTTGATGTCGATACGCTGACCTAACTCATCCCAGCCATAATGAGCTACCAGTGCTGTAACGATATGTTCCAGCGTCACGCCATGCAGCGGATCTTTGGATTGAAATTGGGACATATTGATTAATGTTCTGCCATATAAAAATAAGCCGACAGAGTAGGAGATGAAGGCTGAAATAGCAAATCAGCAAAGATAGAAATAGACAGTTATCTGTGTGATGATGATCAATTTTCCGCATCTGTCATAATTATCATGGAATTAGAGCTTTCTACGTTCATCCTTCTGGCTTTTTGCGGCATCGCCGCAGGGTTTATTGATTCAATTGCCGGTGGCGGTGGACTATTAACTGTACCTGCTTTACTGAGTATTGGTATTCCTCCCGCACAAGCATTGGCGACCAATAAGCTACAAAGTAGCTTTGGCAGTTTTTCCGCCACATTTTATTTTTTACGCCGAGGCTATATTGATCTGAAGCTGATCCGTAATGGTGTCTTTTTTACCTTTATTGGTAGTGCGTTAGGTACTTTGCTGGTTCAGCAAATAGACCCGTCAGCATTAAAACAAGCCATTCCTTTTATGCTGATCGGCTTTGCGCTGTATTTCATGTTCTCGCCGCGCATTGGTGAGGAAGATCGCCAGCAGCGCATTAATTTTTCGTTGTTTTCTTTATTGGTCGGATTGGGGGTGGGGTTTTATGATGGCTTTTTTGGCCCAGGAACCGGTTCATTCTTTGCTATCGCTTTTGTCGCGCTTGCGGGTTTTAATCTGTCTAAAGCAACGGCGTATAGCAAATTACTAAATTTTACCTCTAATGTAGCATCACTTATTTTCTTTATGCTGGGTGGAAAAATTCTCTGGCAAGTGGGCATTGTGATGGGCGTTGGGCAGTTCATCGGCGCACGTCTTGGCTCAAAAATGGTAGTAAGTAAGGGAAGCAAAATTATTCGGCCTTTATTGGTGACTATGTCATTGGTTATGTCTGCGCGCTTACTTTGGCAACACTATTACGCAGGCTAATTTTTAGTCATCATATTGTCATTTTCCACAGGCACTCTTCACTGGTAATCAGAACATAACAACCAAAGAGAGTGCCGATGAAACTACGCCGTAAAAAAATTAAACAACGCCATATGTGGTTCAGCTTATGGCAGCATGAATTGTCACCAATCAATCAAGCAAATTTGACACCAGTCAAGGTCAGCGAACGATAAATACGGTTGTTCTTGCAGAACAGACGGCGGCTTTGCTATCAGTTTGTTATAGTTAATAATAAACGCTGGTAATGCCTTATGTTTCTGGAACAAATTGAAATAACAGGATTCCGTGGCATCTCCAAGCTATCAGTTAAACTGGGGCAGATTACCGCACTGATCGGGGAAAACGCTTGGGGTAAAAGCAGTCTATTACGAGCGTTATGGAGTCTGCTTGGTCATGATGCATTACCCTATCAATTTGTCGCTGACGATTTTTACCGAGCGCCCTGTGATGGTGCCAATGGTCAGGAACTTATCATTCGTCTTACTTTCCGGGAACACCGCCCGGGAGTCAGTCAACATTCTCATCGTCTGAATCGTCTGTCCAGCATCTGGACTCGCCATCATTTAGACATGTTTCACCGCATTCATTATGTAGCCAAAGCCTCTTTGAATACGGATGACATTATTTCAGAACATTACTTTGAAGATGCGCATGGCAGTCGAGTGCCCGATGAAAATAGCGCGGAATTAATTCGTTTATTAAGCTCAATGAACCCAGTGCTACGTCTGCGCGATTCACGTTCAATTAGTGCATTAGTTGAGCCTGCTGTTGAGCCAGATGATTTTGTAGGTGACATTACCGACTTATTACCGGATTGCACTCCAGATCGGCAACAGCGGATCACCGATGGTGTTCATGCTGCAGAATATCTGCTTGATCGCTATTTCATGAATGTGCCTCATCAAACTAAACGCAGTCAGCGCGATATTATCAACCAACCGGGCTCATTGCATGGTCTGACTGACTGGCATGATCTGTTGCGTAATATGGATAACGACACCATGCAACAGATGCTAGCGCGGATCGGTCATGCGCTGTTGTCATCGCATTCAGGGCGTAAGTTAGAACACGAAGCGCGTCCTATCTATATTTTGGAAGATCCGGAAAGTCGCTTACACCCGACTATGATGTCGATAGCCTGGGGACTGATCCAGCAATTGCCAGGGCAAAAAATATTAACAACCAATTCCGGCGATTTATTGACTACGTTACCGCTGAGCCAGATCCGGCGTTTAGTTCGAACGAATGGCACCGCTAAAAGTTATCAGATGGATGAAAATCGTTTCACGGCGGATGATTTACGTAAGATCACCTTTCATGTGCGGATCAATCGGCCAATGTCGTTATTTGCCCGTTGCTGGCTGTTAGTGGAAGGTGAAACAGAACTGTGGTTGCTTTCTGAACTCGCGCAGTTATGTGGTTATCATTTACCCGGTGAAGGTGTGCGTATCATTGAGTATGCGCAATGTGGTTATAGCCCATTGATCAAGTTGGCTAATGACCTCGGGATCTCATGGCATATGCTGGCTGATGGTGATGAGGCGGGGGTTCGTTATGTTCAGGGTGCCAGAAGATTAATGGCCGAGGAACGTCAGCACGGCAGTGCAAGCAATTTGACGTTGTTACCCAGTCGAGATATTGAGCATTTTCTTTTTACACATGGGTTTGAGGATGTCTATCGTCGGGAGGCTGGCAACCGTGATCTGCATAATTTGCCTGCGAACAAAGTTATTGAACGCGCAGTTTCTCGTCGATCAAAACCAGGTATGGCATTAGCGGTGATTGAAGAAGCGATGAAGCAAGGTGTTGATAGCGTACCAAGTTTACTACAAAACATGTTTAACAGAGTCGTAGCCTTGGCGCGAGAGCAGGCATAAAAAAAGCCTTCCTTGAAAAGGAAGGCTTTTTAATGATGAATATTAGAACAGAACTTCAGTCAGATTATACAGTTCTTCGTTAAATGGACGTTTCATGTTCTCAATACAATCGATGATATCGTGGTGAACCAGTTCATTTTTCAACAAACCAACACAACGACCACCTTCACCTTGTAACAACAGATCCACAGCATAAGCGCCCATACGGCTCGCTAATACGCGATCACGTGCTGTTGGTGAACCACCACGTTGGATGTGACCCAGAATGGTTGCACGAGTTTCCAAACCAGTATGCAGTTCGATCAAATTGGCCAGCGCGTTAACATCGGTAACGTGTTCGCAAATAGTGATGATCGCATGACGTTTACCGTTCGCAATACCTTCATCGATATTGGCCAGCAGGTCTTCTTTTTTGAAGCCTTTTTCAGGAACGATAACGAATTCTGCACCACCAGCAACAGCTGCAGCCATTGCTAAGTCGCCACAGTGACGGCCCATTACTTCAACTACAGAGATACGTTTGTGAGAAGTAGAGGTATCACGCAGACGGTCAATCGCTTCCATTACTACGTTCAGTGCAGTATCGAAACCGATAGTGAAATCAGTGCCCGCGATATCGTTGTCGATAGTGCCTGGCAGACCAATACATGGGTAGCCCATTTCAGTCAGTTTTTTCGCGCCCATATAAGAGCCGTCGCCACCGATAACAACCAGTGCTTCGATGCCGTGTTTATTCAGGTTAGCAATTGCTTCACGACGTACACTTTCTTCTTTGAAAGCAGGGAAGCGAGCAGAGCCCAGCATGGTGCCACCACGGTTAATGATGTCTGACACGCTGCGGCGATCCAGTTTTTCGATACGGTCACGGTGTAAGCCCAAATAACCGTCGCGAATACCGTAAACTTCAATACCTTTAGCCAGTGCAGCACGAACTACAGCGCGGATTGCCGCGTTCATACCTTGCGCATCACCACCACTGGTCAAAACACCAATTTTCTTGATCATTGTGTGCCTCTATATAGAAATTACAAAACAAACAGATTCTTGAGTGAGTACTACACATGGCATGTCGTTATGATTTTATCAGCCGTCTGGAAGTTCACCCGTTCATATCCGGACCGTGTAATACAAAACAAGGCACCCTCTATGAGGATGCCTTGAAAAAAACAATTATTTAGCTGCAGCTTCGATGATGGCAGAGAAGTCAGCCACTTTCAGAGATGCACCACCGATCAGACCGCCATCGATGTCAGCCTGAGCCAGCAGTTCAGCTGCATTTGCAGCGTTCATAGAACCACCGTACAGAACCTGTACTTTAGCAGCTACATCAGCGTTGAAACCAGCCAGGTAAGCACGGATGTGTGCGTGTACTGATTGAGCGATTTCTGGAGTAGCAGTTTTGCCAGTGCCGATTGCCCATACTGGTTCGTACGCGATAACAGCGTTAGCGAAAGAGTCGATACCAGCTACGTCGATAACTGCTTTCAGCTGAGTTTCAACAACAGCGTTAGTTTCGTTAGCTTCGAACTGTTCCAGAGTTTCACCGATACACAGAACAGGAACCAGGCCACCAGCTTGAATAGCAACGTATTTAGCAGCAACAACAGCGTCAGTTTCTGCATGCAGAGTACGACGTTCGCTGTGACCAACCAGAGCGTATTTACAGCCGAATTCTTTCAGCATAACTGGAGAGTTTTCACCAGTGAATGCGCCAGAGGTATGAACGTCTGCATCTTGTGAACCATATTTCAGTGCAGAACCGGCAGTCAGTTGTTCAACTTGACCCAGGAAAATAACAGGTGCACAAACAGCGACTTCAACGTTTGCTGCTGCAGCTACAGGTGCTTTCAGACCTTCAACCAGAGCTTCAACAGACGCTTTAGTGCCGTTCAGTTTCCAGTTACCCATGATCAGGTGTTGTCTCATTTGCTGTATCCTCAGGATGGTTTGTGATGTTTATAAGTATTTGCACCGCATTATAGAAGGTGTGACGCCCGACGAATAGTCGCCATTTTGTTACCGCTCGTAATTTTTTCTCTTATTACTGATCCATATCAGGAACTTCACTTGAAAAAAAACAAAACGAAATAAAAAGTGCTCTATTTGTTAACAAGTTAGTTACGAAAACGGTTCCATAATTGACCAATCCATTCATGCAGTGCCATTTCAGAATACATAAGATAACGTCCGGATGGTAAATAACCGTAGGCCGGAACCGACAATTGTTGCTCTCTGCCTACATATTGCGCCGGGGCTGGGATCGGGTTTATACCTACATGATGGAATAATGTCATGGCTCTGGGCATATGTGATGCAGAGGTAACGAGCGCAGTAGGGTGCCCGGAAACTAGCTGACTGTCGCGTGCCACTTCCTCTTCCGTATCGCGGGCATTTTCAATCAATGTCATATCTTTCCGTGCTACGCCATTAGCTTCAGCTACACGGGCGTACATTTCTGCACCAGATACTGGGTCGCCAGCAACACTGCCAGAAAAAATCATCTGTGCCTTGGGGTTGAGTCGTTTTATGCGTAAGGCTTCTTGTATACGCGCGCTGGCGGCTTCAGTGAGCTGACTTGCTAAAGGCACCGACGGATCAGAAACATGGCCGTGACCTAACACAATAATAAAATCGACGGGCTGATCAGGAAAAGCGGGGTACATCTGCTCTAATGGCCGATTGAGCATTACGCTGGTTGGGCGAACTGAAAACATGATTAACACGATAGTGGCAATCGAGATAAGTAACTTGCCACTTTTCTGCCAGCGGGTTAACCATAGTAAAAATAAGCCGACAAAAAGTAGTAGCGCACAAAAAGGCAACGGCATCAGTAGCAGACCCAGCCATTTTTTAAGCATAAAAAGCATATCTTCATCCCGAATTGACGATCGAAATTCCACGTTTTCGCGGCTTATGACAGAATAGCGGCCCTTTTCCATCAGATACAGCAGAATAACCTTTATGTCAGATCACTCTTTTGATGGGTTGTCAGAGAAATTTGCACAGAACATCTATGCCACCAGTAAAGGAAAGATCCGTACCGCGGTTGTCTGGCGAGATCTGGAACAGGGGCTGGCACGCTTTGGTAATCAACGAGTACGTATTTTAGATGCCGGAGGTGGTTTTGGTTTTTTTGCACAAAAATTAGCGGCACTGGGGCATGATGTCACATTATGTGATCTTTCTGCCGATATGCTGGAACTGGCGAAAGAGCAAATTGCTGAAAAAGGCCTGACTGAGCGCATCCGTTTAGTGCATTGTGCCATTCAGGATCTGCCTGAACACGTAGATGGTACATTTGATTTTGTGCTGTGTCATGCGGTTGTCGAATGGCTGGCTGACCCCAAATCGACGTTGATGGGGTTACTGCATTATTTAAAGCCGGGTGGATTGTTTTCATTACTGTTTTACAACCGTGATGCGTTGCTGTTTCAAAGTCTGGTGGTGGGGAATTTTGACTACATCCGCGCTGGTCTGGTAAAAAAACGGCAGCAAAAACTGACACCGACCAATCCGCAAACACCCGCGGATGTGTACCAATGGCTGGCCGAATGGCAGATGCCAGTGTTGTGCCGCAGTGGCGTGCGTGTGATCCACGACTACATGCGGCATAAAGAAGATCAGCACAAAAAGTTTTCCGATTTATTGGAAATGGAATTACGTTATTGTCAGCAAGAGCCGTTCGTCCATTTGGGGCGTTATATGCATGTGCTGGCCAGTAAGCCGTGCCAGTAAATCATGATTGATAAGAGATTATAATGACCGAACAACTTAGGCTTGAGCGCAGCCTGCCGGAATTAGTCGATTGGGTGAAACAGGAACAGCTGGAACTTCATCTTAGTAATGAACGTCTGGCGTTTCTGATCGCGATATCCTCAATGGCACGGGATGAGCAAACACAGGAATTAAGCGAAGCTGCACTGCATGATGCGTTTAGTTACGTCAGCCAGTTATATGGCCTGATGGACGAAACGCTGTCGGTGCGAGCCAATAACGCGATCAATGAACTTGTCCGCCAACGATTGTTATCGCGTTTTAACACCGACCCTGTAGCGGGTGAAAGTGTGTATCGTCTTACTCGATTAGCTGTAGGTATTATTGAGTTTTATGTTGATCAACAACAGGTAAACAGTGTCAAACTGTCACTGCTGTTAGAGCAGGTCGCCGGTGAGTTAGATAAAGCTTATACCGCAGCAATTCATGCAAATGATGATTCTGCTTGGGAAAAAGAAGTTTATCCGCGCCTGAAATATTCGGTGGAAGAGATCTTAAATCGTATCGATCTGACTCAAAGGGCTATGGATGATCAACAAAATCAGGTCAAAGCCGAGATTGCTGATCTTTTGAATCAGAACTGGACGCAGGCCATCCATAACTGCGAAAAACTACTACGTGAAACCGGTCAAACACTGCGTGAATTGCAAGATACGCTTGATGCTGCAGGGCATAAATTGCAGTCGGGTTTGCTGAATATTCAGGAAACTGCACGTGCTCAATCTATTACCTCGGTGCAGGTTGAACACCTGACCTTTGAGCTGCAAAGCCGTATTGATGCAATTCTGAGCTGGGGTCAGCAATGTATCGAACTGTGGGCGCGCTATGATCGCCACGTGCATAAATTTATCCGTAACGCGATTGATATGGATAAAAACCGAGTTTTCAGCCAACGCTTGCGTGAATCGATCCGTGACTTTGATAACCACAACTGGCTGTTACTGGTAGCACAAGAAGCCCGTCTGCTGGAACTGCGTGATGAAACGCTGGTGCTGCATAACGATGAAATCACTGGTGAACTACCTGTTGCGCTGGAATTCCAGGAAATTCAGGCGCTGGATGAAAAACTGTCTGAGCATATCAGCGGTTATCTGGCTGATTTCCAAGTGCATGGGAAGCCGCTCGATATGGCCGATCTGCTGAAAGATTACCTGCAACAATTCCCGGAATATCAACACTTTGATGTCGCCAGAATGCTGGTCGATCAAGCAGTTCGTCTGGGTTATTCCAGTGCAGAACTCAGCAGTGCCCGTCATCCGAAGTGGAAACCAATTAACGATTTAGGTGCTAAGGTGCAAGCGCATGTCATTGATCAATACTGAGTTACCTATCGCATTACGCCTTGCACAGGCGATTGCCAACCCGCTGTTTCCGAAATTGGACACCGCATTACGCAGTGGTAAACATATTAGTGCCGATGATTTGGATCAGCACTCTTATCTGCTTGATTACCATGATGAACTGGAAAGTTTTTACAGTCGCTATCAGGTGGAACTGATCAAAGCGCCGGAAGGTTTTTTCTACATCCGCCCGCGTTCAACTTCAGAAATTGGCACTTCGGTATTGTCTGAGCTGGATATGCTGGTGGGCAAAGTGCTTTGTTATCTCTATCTCAGCCCTGAGCGTTTGGCGAATGAAGGTATCTTTTCACTGCTCGATTTGCAGGAAGAGGTGGTTTCGTTAGCTGATGAGCGTCAATTACTGCGAATGGTTAACCAGCGCAGTGGCGGCACCGACTTAGATAAGAAAAAGTTGCAGGAGCGTATTCGTACCTCAATGCGTCGTTTGCGTCGGTTAGGCATGGTCACCGCTCTCGGCGTGGGTGATAAATTCCGCGTGAATGAAGCAGTGTTTCGCTTTGCTGCCGACGTTCGCACCGACGAAGACCCGCGTGTGGTGCAGTTACGCATGATCCGTGAGGGCGAAGCGATTTTACATGATGATGAATTACCAACCCGTGAAACCGTATGGGATTCACTGGATGAAGCAGAAGAAGATGAAGAGCAATTGGGGCTGGATATATGATCACGCGCGGTAAATTCCTCTCTTTCACCATGATTAACTGGAACGGCTTTTTTGCCCGTACTTTTGAGTTAGATCAGATGGTGACGACATTATCCGGCGGTAACGGCGCGGGTAAATCGACCAGCATGGCGGCGTTGATCACGGCGCTGATCCCTGATCAGACATTGCTGCATTTCCGTAATACGACAGAAGCGGGCAGCTCTTCAGCCAGCCGTGATCGTGGCTTATACGGTAAATTACAGCGTGGTCACTGCTATTCCCTGATTGATGTGCTCAATTCCAAAGGGCAACGCTTGTGGTTTGGCGTGCACTTAGAACAAGTCGCCAACCGCGATAACAAGGTCAATATCACGCCATTTTGTCTGCTCGATGTGCCTGCAGCACTGCAACCAACTGATTTTTTGTTGGAAAAACTAGACAGTGACAAAGCGAAAGTGCGTCCGTTTAACGAATTGCGTAAGCAAGCGGCAGAGCTGGGCGCTATTCGTTTCGTCAAATTCAATTCGGTGACCGATTATCACAACGTGATGTTTGAATACGGTGTAACGGCGAAGAAACTCCGTGATCAACGCGATCGCTCCAGATTCTATCGCCTGATCGAAGCATCACTGTATGGCGGTATTTCATCTTCCATCAGCCGTTCGCTGCGTGAATATTTGCTGCCAGAAAACTCTGGCGTGCGGAAAGCGTTTCAGGATATGGAAGCCGCGATCCACGAAAACCGCCGTACTCTGGATGCCATCAAAGAGACACAGTCGCAACGCGATCTGTTCCGTCATCTGATCACCGAAACCACCAATTATGTGGCGGCCGATTATGTGCGTAATCAGAGCGAAAAGAACCGTTTATCCGAATTGGCGCTGCATGGCCGTAAACAGTTGCAGGATAAACAGCGTCTGATCCGCGAAGAAAAACAACGGGCAATTTATCTGGCGGAAGAAGCTGAACAGATGGGGGCTCGTGAGAAACATCTGACCGAAGATCTGGAATTAGCTGCCGAGCATCTGGCGAAAGTCATGGCGGCGACCGGTTTGACCAATAAGATTGTGCAATATCGCGAAGATGTTGAAGATCTGAGCATTAAAGCGGAAGAACAGTCGGCTATTACGCTGGAACTGACCGAAGAAAAAGCCGAACTGGAGCTGCGGAAATCACAAAGTGAAGATGAAGCCGACAGCCTGAAAAGTCAGCTGGCGGATTATCAGCAAGCGCTGGATGTGCAGCAGACGCGGGCGATCCAATATCAGCAAGCGGTTAATGCATTAGAACAAGCACAGAAATTGTGCGATCTGGCTGATTTGACCCCTGATAACGTGGCTGGTTTTCAGCAAACGTTACGCGATCAGGAGCAACAAGCGACCGACCAGATGTTGTCGTTACAGCAGCGTCTGCGGTTAGCGAAAGCAGCAGCTGATCAATACGAACAGGCATTCACTACCCTACAACAAGTCACCGGCCCGATCTCGCGTGAGCAGGCGTGGGAGCAGGCGCAAAAGGTGATTGAACAGGCACGTGAACACCGTGCGTTAGTGGCACGTCGCAATCAGGTTGAAAATGCGCTGCAAGATATTCGTCGTAATCAGGAGCAGCAAAATGCGCTGATTACCATTCAGGAACAACTGCTGCGCCAGCTCGAAACACAAGGCAGCCAGTATGATCTGACTGACAACGAGCAGTTGAGCGAGTTAGCTGCAGCGTTAGCGGAGCAACAAGAAGATCTGCAGCAACGCTTAGAGCATGATCAGCAAGATCGTATCCGATTGCATCACCAGCTTGATGCTACCCGTCAACAGATTGAACAGCTACGTAAAAAGGCACCGGCATGGCTGCTGGCGCATGAGAAATTAGAGAAACTGCAGGAAATGACTGGTGAAACACTCGATTCGCCGGTTGCCATCAGTCAATTACTGCAACGGACGCTGGAACAAGAGCGCTCACTTGAGCAGGAAAAACGCCTGTTACAGCAGCAAAAAGAGGGTTTAGAACAACAGCTGCGTAGCCTGCAGCAGTTTGCCGGGAATGAAAACCCGCAGTTGGTACGCATTTGCGAACAATTGGGCGGTGTGCTGTTAACCGATGTGTATGACGATATCTCTCTTGACGATGCGCCATATTATTCCGCCTTATTTGGACCTGCCCGTAGTGCTATCGTGGTGGTTGATCTGGAAGGTGCGATTAATCATCTGAATACGCTGACCGAGTTACCGGAAGATATTTATCTGATTCAGGGTAATCCAGATGCGTTTGATGAAAATCTGCATGATGCCAGCGAGTTTGATAAAGCCGTATTAGTGCGAACTAGCCAGCGTGAAATTCGTTACTCTCGTTATCCCGAAGTTCCGGTATTTGGTCGTGCGGCTCGTGAACAACGCATCGAACTGCTGTCAGCGCAACGTGATGAAATTGTTGAAACTTATGCCAAATTGGCATTTGAGCAGCAAAAGCAGAATCGTTTATATCATCACCTCAGCCAGTTTATGACTGAACATCTGCATGTGGCATTTGAAGATGACCCGGAAGAGGCGCTGGCGGTTTTACAAACCGAGATCCGTCAGGCAGAGAACAATCTGCAGCAACAGCAGCAAAACGAACACCAATATCGCCAGCGTGTGACAGCGTTACAGCAGCAACAGCAACTGGTTGCTCGTCTGCAATCGCAATTTAATCTGCTGTTTGATAACTCATTGAATGTTCGATTGCAGCAAGCCGAAGCTGAATTTGCCGCGTGTCAAAGTGCGCAACAGTTCCTCGATCAGCATGATAAAGCGTGCCGGAAGCTGGAAACCTTACTGGATGCGCTGCGCGAAGACCCTGCTGCGTTTGATGAGTTGCAGCAAGCCAGTTTTGCTGCCGAGCAGCAGCTGACGGCTGTTCGTCGTCAGGCGTTTGCGTTGGACGAGTTATTTGCCCGTCGTGCCTATTTTGCTTATCACGATGCCGAGAGTTTGTTGGGGCAAACCTCGGAAATCAGTGAGCGGTTAAAACAAAAACTGGCCGATGTGGAACAACTGCGTCGTCAGGTAGCAGAACAATTGAAACAGATCACGCAACGCTATCAAGAAGCGCTACAAATCCAGACTGCACTCAATTCTAGTTTGCAGGCTAAAACACAAACCTTGCAGGAATTTGAACGTGAATTGCAGCAAATGGGTCTGCAAATCGCAGTGGATATGGAAGATCAGGCGAGAAGTAAAAAACGCGATCTGGAAGATCAGTTGGTGCGTACACGTAGTCGCCGCACACAGGCGGAAACGCAATACCAGATCTGCCGCCGTGATATCGATAGTCTGAATCAGCGTTTCAATGCAGAAAACAAGGAGTATCGCGCTGCTCGTCATCTGTTACTGGAACATAAGAAAAACTGGAGTCGCGTATTAACGTTGGCGCGTAGCAATGGTGTTGAAAAGCAGCTTAATCGCCGTGAGCTGGCTTATCTGGAAGCAGAAGAACTACGTTCCATGTCGGACAAATCACTGGGGGCGTTGCGTTTAGCGGTGGCGAACGATGATTCATTGCGTGACACGCTGCGTTTATCAGAAGGCAATCGTCAGACTGAACAAAAAGTGCAGTTTTACATTCAGGTTTATCGCTATCTGAAAGACCGTATTCGCCATGACATTATCCGCTCTGATGATCCGATCGATGCGATCGAAGAGATGGAAATTGAGCTGGCGCGTCTGGCTGATGAACTGAAACAGCGTGAAACGCATTTATCGCTCTCTTCACACGAAGTAGCGGCGAAGATCACTAACATCATTCGTCGTGAGCAGAATCGTATTCGCGTGATGAACCAGGGGCTGCAAAACATCACTTTCGGTCAGGTGCGTGGCGTACGCTTGAATGTGAACGTGCGTGAGTCATATGCGCGTTTATTGCAAACGTTGGGTGAACACGCCCAGCAACATCAGGATCTGTTTGCCAGCAACGAGCTGAGTTTCTCGGAAGCGATGGCGAAGCTGTTCCAACGCCTGAACCCGCACATCGATCAGGGTGAGCGCAGCTTCCAGGTGCTGGGCGAGGCTTTGCTCGATTACCGCAATTACCTTGAATTGGAAATTGAGGTATTGCGTGGTGTCGATGGCTGGTTGCGAGCGGAAAGTGGTGCTTTGTCGACCGGTGAAGCGATTGGTACGGGGCAAGCTATTTTGCTGATGGTGCTGCAAAGCTGGGAAGATGAAAATCGCCGTCTGCGTAGCAGCGATATTGAACCTTGCCGTCTGTTGTTCCTCGATGAAGCTGCGCGTCTGGACGCTAAGTCGATTGCGACACTCTTTGAGTTGTGTGAACGACAAGACATGCAGTTGCTGATTGCCGCACCGGAAAATATCAGCCCGGAAAAAGGCACCACCTACAAACTGATCCGTAAAGTGCATGGTAAACAAGAACATGTACATGTGGTGGGTTTACGCGGGTTTGGTGGCAGCAGCGAAACCTTGCCATTGAGTGCGTAATGAATGGAAGGCAGCCTTGGCTGCCTTTTCTTTTGGATAACAATTGAGAATGATGAGCCCAGAGCAAATATTGAGTTCAGCACCGACTGAGTTAATCGCTCGTTTACTGGATAAACGGCAGATCCGCATTCGTAAACGCTGGGCCATTATTCAGCTCAACTTGTGGTTGCAGCAAGGCTGGGTCACTGCGCAGGGTGAGGGCATCTTTAATTTAACGGCTGTTGGTGAACAAACCTTTCGACACTATTTACTCACCCAAGGTGAGAGTTCTCTAGAGTTATTACTGCAACAATTGGATATCCAATTGCCAGAGCAGTGTAACAGCCACATCCTTTCTTATTTACTAAAACAAGATACTAAAGTCACGCTAGAACACATGCACGAGCATGAAATCAAAGTTTTGCGAGATAGCTATCTGTTGCTTCGCTGTAACTTGCCTTGCAGTATTTTTATGCAATCGGGCGAATTGATCGATGTCAGTACCTTGTTTAGTGCATGGGGTGAGGTAGCTATCCCTGAGAGAGCGATTAGTGCGATTACAAAAATTCTTTGGAAGGAAAAACCGCCACAACACGTTATTACAATCGATAACCGTGATGCCTTTGTCAGTATGGCATTACCCGCTGACACTTTGTTGATCCATGCACCTCGCAAAGACACAACGATGGCCGAGCAGTTACTAGGAGCCTTGACGGATAATATTCGCTGGAGCCACTTCGGCGATCTGTCGCCAGGCGGTTTACAACAAGCCAATATATTTGCTGAGAGAATACAGCGGCAGTTAGCGCTGTTTTTACCTGAAAATTGGCCGGACTATCTGCGGCTATTGGGTGAACCGCTTGCGGAGAACGAGAAATGGTCATTAGCTGGTCTGACACGTCAGCAGCAAATAAATTTGCAATTTCTCTTTGAGAACCTGCAGAAACTACCACAACAGGTCATGGTTTACGCAAAAAACTGGATCCACCTGACATAGTTTTTCAAGAAGCGGTGGTCGCTCGTTTTTCTCAGTGGTATAACATAACTCAGCAGGGCACTTGAGATGTGCCATCCCCCCAACTAGCCAAACTAAACAGGACGAACCATGTTTGAGAAGGTGACTCAGGCTCCAGCCGACCCTATTTTGGGTTTAACCGAAGAATTCCGTAATGACCCGCGCGCTAACAAAATCAATCTGGGTGTTGGTATTTATAAAGATGAAGCGGGTGCCACGCCAATTCTCAACTGTGTGAAGAAAGCAGAAAAAATTCTGCTGGAAACAGAAACCACCAAAAATTACCTGAGCATCGAAGGTAATCTGGAATATGGTCAACTGGTACAGGAACTGTTGTTTGGTGCTGATCATGAAATCGTGACCAGCAAACGAGCTAAAACTGCACAGGCTCCGGGCGGTACCGGTGCGCTGCGTATTGGTGCTGAATTTTTGTTCCGTCAGGGCATTTCTAAAAAGGTTTGGATCTCTAATCCGACTTGGGTGAACCATTTCCAAGTATTCGGTGTTGCGGGCATGGAAACAGCGGAATACCGTTACTATGATGCAGCCAACAAAAATCTCGATTTTAACGGCATGCTGGAATCATTATCTGCTGCAGTAGAAGGCGATGTGGTGCTGCTGCATGGTTGCTGCCATAACCCAACCGGTGTTGACCCATCACTGGAACAGTGGGAAGTGTTAGCGAAGTTCTGTGCGGAACGTAAATTGCTGCCATTCTTCGACTTTGCTTATCAGGGCTTCGGTCGTGGCGTGGAAGAAGACGCGGCTGGCCTGCGAACTTTTGCTAAATATAACAAAGAGTTGCTGGTTGCCAGCTCCTTCTCTAAAAACTTTGGGTTGTATAATGAGCGTGTAGGTGCCATTACGCTGATCACTGATAACTCAGAAGTTGCGCTGCGTGCCTTCAGCCAGATCAAAACCACCATTCGTGCAAACTACTCTAACCCGCCATCACACGGTGCGGCAGTAGTCGCGACTGTGCTGAAAGATACTGCTCTGCGTGCTGAGTGGATCGCCGAAGTCAAAGCCATGCGTGATCGCATTTGGGAAATGCGCGAATTGTTCGTGCAGAAACTGAAAGCAAAAGGCATTCAGCAGGATTTCAGTTTTATCACTGAACAGAATGGTATGTTCTCATTCTCTGGTTTGAATAAAGAACAGGTGACTCGTCTGAACAAAGAATTCGCGATCTATATCGTCGGTTCTGGTCGTATCAGTGTTGCCGGTATTACCAGAAATAACATTGATGCATTGATTGAAGGTATCGCAGCGGTGATCTGAGATTCATATCACCGATGATAAATTAGCCCTGAATTTTATTCGGGGCTTTTTTTATCTACAGAATTTGGGATAAAACAATTTGGGATAAAACAAAGGGAGCCGAAGCTCCCTTACCATTTTCTTTTAAAATAATCAGCTTCTGAAATAATTAGCCGATTTATTTAGCAACAGTAGCGTCGATGCCTTCAACAAACCAGTTGATCTGAGCCAGTTCTGCATCAGTCATTGAGTGACCAGCTGCAACCACTTCTTTACCTGTATTGTCTTTCAACGGGCCAGTGAATGGTTTGAATTCGCCAGTTTTGATTTTGGTGTAAGTAGTGTTGATTGCATCTTTGACGTTCTGTGGCAGATTGTCATTGATAGAACCCAACTTAACTACGTCTTCAGCAAAACCACCCCAGTAGTCTTGTGGTTTCCAGCTACCATCTTTAACTGCCTGAACAGTTTTCAGGTAGTGAGGTTCCCAGTTGTCTACGATAGAGAATACGTGGGCTTTCGGGGCAAAATGAGAAACATCAGATGCCTGACCTACAGCACGAATGCCACGCTTTTCAGCGACCAGCATTGGTGCTGGGCTGTCAGTGTGTTGCATCATTACGTCAACACCCTGATCGATCAGTGCGTTTGCTGCATCAGTTTCTTTACCTGGATCGTACCAAGAGTTTACCCACACGATTTTAATTTTCACGTTCGGGTTAACAGATTTAGCACCCATGAAGGTTGCGTCAATGTCACGATACACTTCAGGAATTGGGAAAGAAGCGATGTAGCCAATGGTGTTAGATTTGGTCAGCAGACCTGCAGCCACACCAGCTACATAACGGCCTTCATAAGCACGTTGAATGTAGGTAGATACGTTTTTAGTACGTTTGTAACCAGTTGCGTGTTCGAAGATCACGTTAGGGAATTTTTTCGCTACTTTCAGCGTCGGGTTCATGAAACCGAAAGAGGTGGTGAAAATGATTTTATTGCCACCTTTAGCTAGTTGCGTGATCACGCGCTCCGCGTCAGCACCTTCAGCCACATTCTCCACAAACGTGGTTTTGATCTGGCCTGGCATTGCTTTTTCCAGCTCTTTACGCGCGCGGTCATGCTCATAGCTCCAGCCATGATCACCTACCGGGCCAACATAGATAAAACCAACTTTCATTGGCTCTTCTGCGGCTGACGCTGCTGAAACAGCGCAGCCTGCAGTCAATGCAGCTACAGCCAGTAAACGAAAAATCCTTGTCTTCATTCGTATTTCTCCGATCATTTTTAAGAAACGCAAGCCAAAGCTTACGGCTCATCAATTACACAGCTAAAGAAATTGATGAAAAATTATACTCTGGAATCAAACGTCTGACCCAGCGACATGGGGGCAGACAGTTTTTCTTTCATCCGGTTGGAACCAATGAAAATCATCACTACCAGCGTAGCCAGATATGGCAGCATCGCCAAAAGGCTAGGGGAGATCTTCATTCCTAATCCTTGTAAAACCAGATGCATGATGCTGGCGATACCAAACAAGTAAGCGCCCAAAACCAGATTTTTGGTTTTCCATGACGCAAACACTACCAATGCCAGCGCAATCCAACCACGACCACCGGTCATGTTTTCCATCCACATTGGAGTGTAAGCTAATGACATGTAAGAGCCTGCCAGACCGGCCATCGCGCCACCAAACAAGATGGCCAGATAACGAACAGTCAGAACTGGCAATCCGATTGCATTGGCGTTATGCGGGTTTTCACCAACAGCCCGCAGGATCAAGCCGCCTCGGGTACGCACACAAAACCAGCCTACAATCAACACCAGCACCCAGCTGACATAAATCAGTAAGTCATGTGAAAACAGTAATTTGCCAATAAAAGGAATATCAGCCAACACCGGGATCTGGATACCCTGAAAGCCTTTAACAGTTTGACCAACATAAGATGAGCCGACAAATGCGCTCAATCCGGTGCCGAAAATCGTTAATGCCAGACCGGTCGCCACCTGATTTGCACGCAAGTGCATGCTGATCACGCCAAACAGCAGAGACATCAGCATTCCGGCTGCCATAGCGGCTAACACGCCTAACATCAGAGACCCCGTGCTGAATGCAGCAATAAAACCGCATACAGCACCCATCAGCATCATGCCTTCCTGACCGAGGTTCAGCACGCCTGATTTTTCACAAACCATTTCACCTAAGGCAACCAGCAATAACGGTGTGCCCGTTTTAATTGCTGCCGTCAGAATTTGCAGAAGCAGTACATTATCCATTCTGATTTTCCTTAGACTTTACTTTAACTAACCGGTAACGCAGCAGGAAGTCGCTCGCCAATAACAGGAACAACAGTGCACCCTGAAACAAGCCGGTGATCGCGGTTGGAACACCCAGCTCGATCTGAGCCATATCACCGCCCATGTAGATCAAACCAAGGAATGAGCCGGATAACAGCATACCAATCGGGTGTAATCGACCCAGCCATGCCACGATGATGGCCGCGTAGCCATAACCAGGAGAGACCGATGGGATCAGTTGACCGATCGGGCCGGAAACTTCACTTGCACCGGCAAGCCCTGCTAATGCACCAGACAGCAGCATGATGCCCCAACGCAGGCGGCGAATAGAGAAACCGGCATAGTGAGCCGATGATTCATCATGCCCCAATACGCGGATCTGAAAGCCTAACCAGCTAAAACGCAGTAATACCCAGCACAACACCGCAGCAAGTAATGCAAATAGCACGCCCAAATGAACACGGGTATTTTCAATCAGAATAGGCAACAGTTGGGTGTCTGCAAACATGGCTGATTCAGGAAAACCCATGCCATCCGGATCTTTCAGTGGTCCATGCACAGCCCATTGCAATGTATAAAGTGCAATATAGTTCAGCATGATGGTGGTCAGAATGATGTTACTGTTGAACCATTGGCGCAATGCAATTGCAATACCTGACCACACCATACCGGCTAATACACCAGCAAGCAGCGCCAGCCAGACACTAAAAGAGCTTTCCGCAAAATGCAGACTAACTGCACTACCAACCACTGCGCCCAGCAGTAGTTGACCTTCTGCGCCGATATTCCACAAATTAGCCTGATAACAAAGCGCCAGCCCAATAGCACAAAGCAACATTGGTGCGGTTTTAACTAATAACTCGCCAATGTTATAGCCATCGGAAAGTGGGCTGATAAAGAACACATGCATAGCATGAAACGGATCTTTACCGAGAAAACTAAAGAGCCCCATTCCCAGCAGAACAGTAAAAAACACCGCGATTAACGGTGAAACTATCTGCAGATACCACGGGATAAAAGTACGAGGTTGAAATTGCCACATGGTGGTTTATTCCTGCTCCAGAAATTGTCCGGCCATCCACTGACCGATCTGATTCGTGCTGGTGTCCTGAGTTGGCACTACAGGCGAGAGATGGCCATCGAACAACGCCGCGATGCGATCACTGATCAGGAATAATTCATCCAGATCTTCAGAGATCACGACAATAGCCGCACCACGATCGCGCAATTCCATCAGTTCACGGTAGATAGCATTTGCCGCGCCAATATCAACGCCCCAGGTCGGGTGAGCACAAACAAAGACATTTGGCTCAAGCGCGAGTTCACGACCGATAATGAATTTCTGCAGATTACCGCCAGACAGTGATTGGGCAGGTGCATGCTCGTTATGACACTTCACCTGGTGCTGTTCAATCACGTCACGGGTACGGGCAGAAACTTTATGCCATTTCACCCAGCCAAAGCGTTTCAAACCCAGCATGGCATTGGTTAGCAGCAAGTTTTCACTCAGGCTCATCTTCGGTGCAGCACCATGACCGAGACGCTCGGCAGGCACGTAGGCCATACCCAGACGGCGACGACGACCTACATTCAGACGACCAACAGGTTTACCGTTCATAATGACCTGATCGCTGTGTGTACTGACGCGTTCACCGCTCAGAATACTGAGTAACTCTTCCTGACCATTACCCGCGACACCGGCAATACCCAGAATTTCGCCACCACGCAGAGAAAAATTAAGTTTTTTCAGTGCACAGGCAAACGGATTCGGTGCCGGTACAGTGAGGTCTTTAATTTCCAGATTAATTTTTTTGCTGGAGCGGCGCTCATAGGTTTCTGCAATCGCGCTGTCACCCACCATCATCCGGGCAATACTTTCTGGCGTTTCATTCGCCGGAATACACGTGCCGGTGACGCGGCCACCACGCAGTATGGTTGCGTTATGACAAAGTGCGGTCACTTCTTTCAATTTGTGGCTGATAAACAGGATCGTACAACCATCAGCAGCAAGCTGACGTAATACGACGAACAGACTATCTACTTCCTGAGGCGTCAGTACCGATGTCGGCTCATCAAGAATAAGCAGTTTGACCTGTTGGATCAGGCAGCGAAGAATTTCTACTCGTTGGCGTTCGCCCATGGACAAGCTAAACACATAACGATCTGGATCAATATTCAGTCCATAATTACCCGACAGCTCACGGATGCGTCCTGCTAGATCACCGATTTGTTCCCGCATAGACGGGGTAAGACACAAAGCGATGTTTTCCGTGACGGATAGTGTTTCAAACAGCGAAAAATGCTGGAACACCATACCGATACCTAATTCGCGGGCATGAGAAGGAGAACGAATTTGCAGCTCCTGACCATCCCACACGATAGAACCACTGTCCGGGGTCACCAAACCATAAATGATTTTGACCAAGGTTGACTTTCCTGCACCATTTTCACCCAATAGCGCATGGATTTCACCACGTTCGAGCTTCAAATTGATCTTGTCGTTCGCAAGACAGCCGGGATATTGCTTTTTGATATCCCACAATTCAAGCTGGTAATGATGTGTTGTCATCCTCTTTACGACACTCCGAAAAAATTGATGTGCGAGTTAAGCAAAAAATCGTCCAATTTGCCATTTTTTCTGTATGCGAAATCACTGATCAGCGAAAAAAACACCATGCCAAGAGGCTGATCAGCCGAATAATGTAGCGAATATGTAAAATGAAGTCATATGCTTAGCCTCAATGCGGACTCACTGTATTTTAGCTGAGGTTACATCGTGGCGATTATTTTTATACCCGATCTTCGCTATTTTTCCCGTACTATTTCAATCTCAATAACAGATAGGCAGATGGAATACCTTTTGTCACTTTTATCCCCATTTTGGGGCGTGGATTAAATGAATAACTTAGAACTAAAACGAAGCTGGCTGGCACAGTTATTTTTTGGCCGGCAGGATGCTGTTTTGGCGCATCAACCGACGGGATTACGAGTGGCTGACGATGCAAAAAAACAGCTGCTTCCGTTTGCCAGAATGTATGCACAGCCTGAAGTGAAACATGGTCTGTTTTGGTCTGATCTTTATATCACGACCGCACGAAAAACCTATCTTTATCGTGGCTTTTCCCGCTCCCGGTTGCGCCGGCTTGCTGTGTTGTTGAATCAAGGTCTGCAAAATCATGTCGAACAACAATTACAAACGGATTATGCCAATGCCAGTGCGATAAAAAGCGAGTTACGTGCTTTTCTCGACAGCGCGGTTTATCGGCGCGATTCAGAACGTCAAACACTGGTTAATCGCTGTCAGCAGCTTTCGTTAACAGCAGCACCATTACGGGAACGTTTTGCTACGTCTCGCCAGCAATCGCTGTTTAAACAGCTGGCGACCTTTATTGCAACTTCGGAAGATAAAGTAAAAAAAGCGAACGCCAGATTTGTCCGGCAGGAAGAAATTCGCTTTCAATCATTTTTTGACACCATAGAAAAGAACCCGCTGACTAAAGCACAACGTCGGGCATGTTTGATTAACGAAGATCGTAATCTGGTGCTGGCCGGGGCGGGGACAGGCAAAACCAGCACCATGATTGGTCGCGCTGGGTATTTACTGGCGAGTGAACAAACAAGGCCGGAACAAATTTTAATGTTGGCGTTCGCTAAAAAGGCAGCTGAAGAGATGCAGGAGCGGCAGGACAAATGCCTGAGGCCTATGTTGCAACAAGCCACGCCGACGATAAAAACGTTTCACGCACTAGGATTAGAAATCATTGGAACGGTAGAAGGAAAATGGCCGGCGATTAGTATTTTTGCGGAAGACAATGCCGCATTAATTCGCTTCGTGGAAGAGGTGATTGGTAGGCTGATGCAGGATGCGGCGTATAACCGGCAGGTAGAGCTGTTTTGCAGTAGCCCGTTGTATCCCAAATCAATAGCGGAATTCGCTCAGCTGTTAGCTGAATTTTTGATGTTATTTAAACAGTCTTATCTGACATTAGCGGAACTAACCGCACGATTAGCTAAACAAAAAGAAAAGCAGCGATTCAGTGCGCTGACAGTGCTATTTGAGCCGATTTTAGTGGCTTATCAGCGACATTTATCGGAACGGAATGAAATTGATTTTGCCGACATGATCGGCAAAGCGATCGAATATATCGAAAGTGGACGTTATCGTTCCCCTTATCAGCACATCTTGGTGGATGAGTTTCAGGATATTAGTCAGCCACGAGCTCGCCTGATCAAAGCGCTACTGGATCAACGGGATGATGCCGTGTTGTTTGCGGTTGGCGATGACTGGCAAGCGATCTATCGTTTTAGCGGCAGTGACTTGAGTGTGACGCAACGCTTTAGTGACATGTTTGGGGCGAGCAGCATTACTGCGCTTGATACCACTTTCCGTTTCAATAATCAGATCGGTGACGTGGCATCGGCGTTTGTATTGCAAAACCCTGCGCAATTAAAGAAGGCGATCAACTCAGTTGATGTTGTGTCACAGCCAGCAGTCTCACTGCTTAAGGCAAAAGAATCTAAGCGGGGGCTTCATCAGGCGTTAAATGCCATCCACCAACAGGCAATCAATCAGCCGGAAAAGAAAACGTCAGTGGCTGTGTTGGCGCGTTTTAATTTTCTGCTGGGTGATGGTAGCCCGAAAGAGCTCAAGCTGCAGATGGAGACGCAATATCCGTTATTAGATCTGCAATTTATGTCGGTGCATGCATCGAAGGGGAAAGAAGCCGATTACGTGATTGTGCTGGGTATGAACAACGGCAAATATGGTTTTCCGAGTCAAAAAGAAAGTGATCCGATTTTAGAATTGCTGTTACCTGAAAAAGAACAATTTCCAGATGCAGAAGAACGCCGGTTGTTTTATGTGGCGTTAACCCGTGCCAAGCATCGTGTTTATCTGTCGTATAACCCTGCTGCAGTATCGCCTTTTATCGCTGAATTAATAGAGCAGAAATATCCGGTTTGCATTGATGAATTCGCGTTAGAATGATCGCTCTGACTTTCACAACCCAAAAGAATTTCTGATGGAAGAGATCCAATCTATTGCTGGTAGCAAACCAAGTGATACCCGTTTTCGTGTTCTGGGTGCTATCAGCATGTCGCATTTTCTCAATGACATGCTGCAATCGCTGATTTTTGCTATCTACCCGTTGTTGAAGGGTAATTTCGACCTGAATTTTACGCAAATTGGCCTTTTAACGCTGACTTATCAGCTAACAGCTTCCATTTTACAGCCGTTGGTTGGTTTTTATACCGATAAGCACCCTAAGCCATATTCATTGGTGGTTGGAATGGGCTCGACATGCGCCGGATTATTACTGCTAAGTCAGGCGCACACATTCCCATTGCTACTTCTGGCTGCGTCAATGGTGGGGTTGGGATCTTCTATTTTTCATCCGGAATCGTCGCGCGTTGCCCGCATGGCGTCTGGTGGCCGGCATGGTTTGGCGCAATCGATCTTTCAGGTGGGTGGCAATGCAGGTACAGCAACCGGCCCACTTTTAGCCGCAGCGATTATCTTTCCATTTGGTCAGGGGAGTTTAGCCTGGTTCTCGCTGGCAGCGTTGTTAGCCATGTTTATTCTGTGGAAGGTCGGTAATTGGTATCGGCAGCAACATCGTAGCCAAAAGATGAATATTGCGCCTAAGGCATCGGGCTTGTCCCGTACCCGTATTATGGTCGCGCTGGGTGTGTTGTTACTGCTGATCACATCAAAATATCTCTATCTGGCGAGTTTGACGAATTACTACACCTTCTATCTGATGCATCACTTCGGTTTGGATGCGCAGGCGGCGCAATATCACCTGTTTATTTTCTTATTTGCGGTGGCGGCCGGTACCGTTCTGGGCGGCCCTATTGGCGATAAAATCGGACGCAAGCGAGTTATTTGGTTTTCTATTCTGGGGGTTGCACCCTTTACGCTGGCCTTACCACATGCTGATTTACTTTGGACATCGATCTTATCTTTTGTGATTGGGTTTATTCTGGCCTCTGCTTTCTCTGCCATCTTGGTTTATGCACAAGAATTGGTGCCTGGCCGGGTTGGTACGATCTCAGGACTATTCTTTGGTTTCGCTTTCGGCATTGCCGGCATTGGTGCGGCCCTGATGGGGCAATTAGCCGATCATTATGGGATCGAATATGTCTATCAATTGTGTGGCTGGTTACCTTTGATGGGGGTTATTACGGCACTACTGCCTACTTTGCATAAGCGCTAAGAACGATCAATGAAAGGCAACGGGCAGGTTTGGTTTGTCCGTTGCCGAACTGTGTTGTCGCGCAGGGAATTATCATGAAACCAGGAAAGCTGCTCTGATATGACCGTATATCGTCTACTCTTAATAGAGACATTACGGAGATATCGTCATGAAAAATATCAAAGTACTCGGTACGGGGTGCGCGAATTGTAAAACTACCGTCAGACTGATTGATGAAATAGCTAAAGAAAATGGCGTTGAAATTCAGCTGGAAAAGGTCGAGGAAATTCGTGACATCATGGCTTATGGCATTCTGGCGACACCCGGCGTTGTCATTGATGGCGAAGTGGTGCATTCGGGGGGAGTTCCCTCGAAAGAAAAAATCCAGAAATGGTTTACTGCTAAATAAATGAGTGTTTCGGAAGTGATATGGACTTCTTATCCATTTCCTTGCATCTGTTTTACAGTGGGCTGGGTAATCTGGCGTCATACCTTGCTGCACATGTATTGCTTTGTCTGTTGCCGGCGTTTTATATCGCCGGTGCCATGACCGCTCTGATCCCTAAAGAAACCATTACCCGCTTTTTGGGTCGTGAACGTCCGAAATATATCTCTTATCCTGCCGCCGCATTAGCGGGGTCTGTGCTGGCGGTCTGTTCTTGTACGATTGTGCCTTTATTTGCCGGGATCTATAAAAAAGGAGCGGGGCTGGGGCCTGCGATTACCTTTTTATTCTTTGCGCCGGCGGCCAATATTCTTGCGCTGATCTATACCGGCGGCATCATCGGCGTTGATCTCGCATTTGCACGATTATTCCTGTCACTGATATTTGGGATCGGCATTGGTTTGATCATGGCGTGGATTTTTCAGCATGATGATAAGGCACATGATGAAGCGGCGGATGCCTTGTTTACCTCGGAAGACCGGATGCAGCAAAGTGCATTGTTTTTTTTACTGGTGCTGATTGCCTTGCTACTCGCTGGAACGCTGAAGATCGCACTGCTGACAGATACCTATGTCATCGTGACGTTGCCAATCAGCGGCATCGATAATTTACAGATGTTTTTGTATCAACTGATACCGTTTGATCCGGCGCGAGGCGGCGAGGGCGTGAGTGCGCAGGGTTTATTGTTAATTATCATGTTAGTGCTGATTGGCTTTACATCATGGTTGGGAATTGAATCAATTTTTGATGGTTTCAACCGGTGGACCTGGATTTCACTGATCTTGCTCAGCGTGACCCTGCTGGTGGCTGCGATCGGTATGCGGCCTCATGCCGGTGGCGTAGATATTTCATCAATGGTAAATGTGTGGGGGTATTCATATCTCTCGTTGTGCTGTGCTGGATCATCAAAACTAAATTCACAGAAGATCAAATCCGCGATTTATTGTGGGAATCATGGAAGTTCGTTAAACAAATCTTTCCGCTGTTGGTAGTTGGTGTATTTCTGGTTGGTGTGATCAGGGAATTGATTAAACCCGAATGGATAGAAGCCTTAGCTGGGCAGAACACGCTCACCGGTAATCTGGCGGGGGTAGTTTTCGGCATATTTATGTATTTCCCTACGCTGGTGGAAGTACCGATTGCACAGATGTTTCTGAGTCTAGGCATGCATCGTGGACCATTACTGGCTTATCTGATGGCCGATCCAGAGTTGAGCTTGCAAAGCATTCTGATCACTGCCGCTATTATTGGTTATACAAAGACATGGACATATGTTGCCTGGGTGGCTTTATTCAGCACTCTCGCCGGTTATCTCTATGGTGTATGGATCGATGGGGCAAGCTTTACTATGCTCAGCCTGATGTAGATCTCATACCCAACAATGAAGGCCGTAAGGAATATATGAATATATTAGGGTTGCAATCATTAGCGGTATATTGGTCTAAACCTGAATTAGCTATTAATTTCTTTTTTTTATCAATGTGTTAGGTGCGTTATTACTGGGATTAATTATTGGTTATGAGCGTTCATATCATGGACGTGCAGCTGGGATGCGAACCTACGGTTTAGTGTGTATGGCTTCGGCGGCGTTGACGGTGATTGCCGGTTACCCTAACTATTGGTATGGCGGTATCGCAGCGATATCACCGGGTGTGGATCCGACCCGCGTCATTCAGGGTATTGTTACCGGGATCGGCTTCCTCGGTGCTGGTGTCATTATGAAGGAAGGTTTTAACATCAGTGGCCTGAGTACTGCAGCGTCGATTTGGACGTCATCCGCGATCGGCGTCATGATGGGAGTCGGCTTTTATGGTGCGGCGATCCTACTCGCACTGCTTTCTGTCATATGCATGATGTGGGTCTCACAGCTTGAAAACTGGTTACCTTCGCATAAAGAGCTCGCGCTCACCCTGCAATTCCGAAAAGGATTTATTCCTAATGAGCAAGTAGTCCGCAAGATGATGCTGGAATATGGCTACCAACTTTCGGCGGAGTCATTGTCTATTATATTGAAAGAAGAGCAATCGGAGTGGCGTTTTGTGGTCATTGCGCTTGGCAGGAACAGTGGCATGCCGCTTGAAGAATTAGCGCATCAACTACTACAGCTTGAGGACATCGAAAATTTTGCGCTGTCGCATGCAAAAAACTAAATCGTAGGGCTCTTCTCTTTGTGTGATATTGAGCCCTTTGTCATTTAACCCTGATAGCTGCATAACAAAACCGCAGAGGCTTTAAATGCCGCACAGGCTTCTTGTCCTTCGGCTAACTGCATATTTTGTACACTTTCCGTCGTAACTACAGCACAGACGGTTTTGTCTCCCGGTAAGCTGATCACTACTTCACTATTAATTGGTCCGCGATAGATATGACTAATTACGCCCCAGAGTTGGTTGCGGGTTGATAGCTTGAGCTTGGGGTCTGTGACTAACATTACTGACGATGACTTAATCAACGCATACAGTTCTTGCCCGGCAACGATATCTAAACTGCCTGCCGATTCTCGGGTAATAACCGCAATCAGATGTACATTTTCTTCTAATTTTAGTGTGATCTCAAATTCTACCGGGCCAGGACGGATGGCAGTGACTGTGCCCATAAATTGATTGCGGGCGCTACTGCGCATGGATATCCGACGTAATAAACGTCGAAACCGCGGTACATCATACTGTTCCCCCCCGTCGTTCTGATCACCAATGGTTGCTCTGCCAGATTATTCATCTCATCCAAGGCATCCCAGGCTGCACGATAAGAGAGAGGAATCGATTTCGCGGCTTGTGTTAGTGAACCCAAACGATCAATTGCTTCAAGCAGGTGAATACGTGTATCGCCTAGTGATGGCCCTACTTCCGTGCACAGCTTTAGTTCACCTAATAAAGCACCTGTCATGTGATGTGAATGTTTAGACATTCCGATCCCTCGATATATATTAACTTATACAACGAAGAGCAAAATACATACCCGAAACCAAAATTGATTAAACTTCAATCAATTTACCCAGTAAAACAGGGTGAAAGCGTTATTTGACGGGATAATGAGCCCCATTTTGTCGCACAGTTAATGTGAGAATTGTCACATTTGTCATTATTCATGCATTGTTGTGCAACATAATGCACAACGATGTTTATCCAGCCGTTGAGGGATTTGACAACTTGTATAATCGAGTTGATATAAAAATATTATTTATATATCAGATAGTTACTGTAATTTCCGTTCATTTTTTGATTACAAATATCTGGTTGTGACTGATGCGTTATGCATTCAGGCAAGCTTTGTGCTTATTACTGCATAACGCCAAGTCAATGAGCCAAGGAGTGCCCATGTTGTCATTACGTCAAAACCCAATCACCATTGCTTTATTGTTATTAACACCATGTTTGTCTTTCGCTGATGAGGTAAAAGTCGCGGTGGCAGCCAACTTTGCTCAACCACTGGAAGAGATTGGTAAAGCGTTCCAAAAAGATACCGGTAATACGTTGCTGATTTCTTCTGGCGCGACAGGGAAGTTATTTACTCAAATTCAAAATGGCGCCCCTTTTGAGGTCATGATCAGTGCTGACAGTAAAACACCAAAGAAGCTAGTGAAAGCCGAATTAGCACTGGCTGATACCCAATTTACTTATGCAAAAGGGAAATTGGTGCTGTGGTCTGCTGATGCAAATACAGTCGACAGCAAAGGCGATGTGCTCAAAACCGGTAAATATACCCATTTAGCCGTCGGGAATCCTAAAACTGCACCTTATGGAACTGCTGCGTATGAAGCATTGGATAAGCTGGGATTGACAGCTTCTCTTAGTTCAAAACTGGTGCAAGGTGAAAACATCAATCAGGTTAAACAGTTTGTTGATACGGGTAATGCAGAGCTAGGGTTTGTTGCCACTTCGCAGGTGTATAAAGATGGCAAACTGATCAAGGGGTCTGCATGGGAAGTGCCAATTTCTTTATACAGCCCGCTAGAACAAGATGCGGTATTGCTGAAAAAAGGTGAAGACAACCCGGCAGCGGTTGCGTTGCTGAATTACCTGAAAGGCGATAAAGCAAAAACCATCATTCATAGCTACGGCTATATTGACTAAATTCGGTGAATTGAAGGTAGTGATGCGGCGAATGATTGCCAAGTGGCAGTAAAGTACGATTTCTAAGACAAAAGATATCCCGGTTGTGCTGGTATTTATATCACGCTGAAAAGTAAGGTTATAACGCTGTCTTAGCATATCGCAATCAGCTTGAAGAATTAATTATAAATACAGCATTTTTTGGATAAGGAGATTTATATGGCTATCAGCGCTCGTAATGTATTTGCAGGCACCGTAAGTGAAATTCGTGAAGGCGCAGTAAATGCGGAAGTCTCGCTGTCTATAACTGGGGGGGATGTTATCGTTGCTACTGTGACTTTAGACAGTCTGAAAGCTTTGGGGTTGTCGGTTGGTAAAACAGTCACTGCTTTTGTTAAAGCACCGTCGGTGATGGTCGTTACTGGCGACGATTCCGTTTGTTACAGCGCCCGTAATCATCTGAAGGGCTTGGTCTCTGAACTGAAAACCGGCGCAGTGAATAGTGAAGTGGTCGTGAAGCTGGCTGGTGGTAGTGAAGTTAAAGCGATTATCACTAATGATGCAGTCACCGATCTTGGCTTGGTAGTAGGTTCTGCTGCCAGTGTTCTATTCAAAGCGGGCAGTGTGATTCTGGGTGTTTCTGCCTGATTTTTTTCCTCAATTCAAGCTCTCGCTATTTAGCGGGAGTTTTTTCATTCGGCAACCCGCTATCGACTATACTTAAACCGCACCCGCATTTGTCGGTTCTCGCGAGGATAAGATCATGGGTAAAGAATGGCAAAGCAACAAAGAAGCAAAAAAACAACCAGCACTGACACCGAAGGAAAAAAAAGCAGCTAAACGGGAAAAGAAACATGCACCAGCATTTGCCCCTTTGATGCCGAAGTGATAAGAAAGAGCTGATGTTGTAAGCGTTATCTTTAGTTTATTAAAATATTGCTGGTAGATTGATGGTGCCGGATCGTGTTGAATCGATTCGGCACATTTTATTTGTATGGATATAAAATGTAATTTTCAGTGAATAATTAACTGTCATTTAAAAGTGGTCTATATCATTAATAAAAGTAAGCTTTTAAATAATCATGTTAAATACATCATTTTAAAGAAATAAATTAAAATATTTATTTGTGACTTATTCGTCAAATCGTAAGTATTTTCTTTTGTTTTCCTGCTGTGCTTAATAAAGTGAACTATACTATAAGTACCTGAAATGTGTTGATCGGTGATCAATTGCAAGAAGGTGTAAATGCTACCTATGTTAAACCAGATTGGTAAATAATATCCTTATCCTCTTGAATGGAGCCTTCAGCGTTATGGATTCGCACTTAACTGAGATTAAAAATGCACATTTGTTTATGGAATATCTGATGTGTTCAGGTATTAAATCTCCACGTTCACGCAGCGAAAACTGGGAGCTTGTTGACAAGGAACGTGTAGTGGCAAGAATTAAAAAAGACCATAATGGAATTGCAAAATTCTTTATTTGTGCGGCAATGTTAGGGCGTAAGTAGATTTTACAATTTAGTTTGATATTAAGCGGAGCTTGTTTATAAAAGGCTCCGTTTTTTTTGGATAATGGAATTACTGAATCGATTAGCTGAATAGATTAACTAAAAAATAATTTATTTTCCAATCTATAACCTGCTATTAATCGTTATACAAATGCTTCGGTGTCCGGCCTTATTTTTCACAATCAGACACCGAAGCTAAATCTGCTCACCTAAGCTAAATATTCAACCAATTGGGTTGCAGTGGGTAATGCTGTCATTGCACCTTTCGCCGTTGTTGCTAATGCACCGCAGGCATTAGCCTGGCGGATGATTTTCAGCAGATTGTCGTTGTTATGCCAGTCATCACAGACAACCAGACCGGCAAGTAAACCACCAACAAATGCATCACCGGCACCTGTGGTATCAACCGGATTTACCGGTTTGCCAGTTATGAGTTGCTGTTCATTGTTATGAATGACTAACGCACCTTTTTTCCCCTGAGTGATCACAATCAGTGGCAGATCGTATTGCTCATTCAGCCAGCTCAGTGCGGTCTGCAGATCAGCTTTATCGGTCAGAAACAGTAATTCATCGTCAGAAAATTTCACCACATCCGCCAGCGCCACAGCCTGCAGAACGACGGACTTTAAATCAGCCGGGTTCAGCCACACTTCTTCACGCAGATTCGGATCAAACGAGACATAGCCACCCGCAGCTTTGATCGCTTTCATTGCCGCCAGTGTTGTGGAGCGTGATGGTTCATTGGCCAGTGCAATAGAGCAGACATGCAGCCATTCGCCCTGTTTGAACGCGGGCACATCCTGTGGTTGCAGGAACTGATCAGCACTTGGTTTCACCATAAAGGTAAAACTGCGCTCACCATGGTCATCTAAATCGACAATCACGGTTGATGTCCGGTGTTCTTCATCCAATAGCATGTATTGGGTATCTACACCTTCATCTTTTAATACCTGCTTCATAAAGCGGCCCAGCGGATCCTGACCAACACGGCCAAAAAATGCACTGTCTCCGCCTAATCTGGAAATAGCGACTGCAACGTTAGCTGGAGCACCACCCGGACATTTTAGATAGCTAGTTTCGCTATCTGGAATTAAATCGACCACTGCATCGCCTGTGACCCATACTCTTGCCATCTAAATTTACTCCATATGTTATCGATACCGGATTCAGGCTTCTGAGCACCGAAGGCATCGTAAAAAGCAATGTAACAATAACTTGTTACATGTGTATCTTAAGAAAATTTCCATTACGGAAATATAAGCCAGAAAAGTACAGAAACAATAAAGATTTAACGGAACAACTTTGATTTCTGTAGCAGTACGCAAATTTTTACGCATGTAACGCATTTTTCATACGCATCTTATCAACGTCATCGCGGCAGACAGAAGCTGAATGTCTTCTGCGACCAGACAGACACGCATCACTGTGTGGCATATATCTCCCTTTCTTTCGATCCATCTCATACGAACGGTTTTTGTTTTTTCTCAGGCTCTGCAGGTGACTATGGGTAACAAATTTTGAGTGTTACCCTTGTTTTCCTTTGTTTGTGGGATTTTGTTAACCATTTAATGTGACTTTGATCGTTATTTTTATTGTTCATTCCTCGTATATTGCCGTCAACTCAATGGATATCTAGTTGTTACATTGAATTTGGAGTGTTGTTTCATTGGTGTGATGGTAAACGGTCCCCATTGATACTCTGTTTTATGGTCACCCGAAGTGACCGGATTATTGTCAGCAAAGGGAAGGGAATAACATGAAAAAGTCCTTACTTGGATTATGTGTTGCCAGTGCGTTTGCAGCTCAGGCAAGTTATGCGCTGGAATTAAAAGCATGGGTTATCGATGGCGATTCTGAAAAACCATATTTCCAGCAATTGGAAGAAACCTTTAATGCCAAATACAAAGATCAGAACATCACGGTCGATGTGGTTCCTATTCCCGGCTACAACAGTGCAATCCAGGCGGCTGCACTTTCCGGTGAGTTACCCGATGTGATCATGGTGGATGGTCCGAATATGGCGAACTATGTCTGGACCAAAATGTTGCAACCGATGGATGGTTTGCTAGACAAAGCCGTAGTGGCCGATTTGCTACCATCCGTAAAAGAACAGGGTATTTATGGCCCGGATCAAAAAATTTACATGGTCAGCCCTTATGACTCATCTGTGCTGCTGTGGGGTAACAAAAAATATCTGAAAGAAGCGGGTGTACGCATTCCTGCTGGCATTAAAGACGCTTGGGATGATAAAGAGTTTGCAGATGCACTGGCAAAACTGGCCAAAGTGAAAGGAGTGCAGTGGCCACTGGATATGAAACTGAACTATGACGGTGAATGGTACACCTACGGTTTTGCGCCTTTTATTCAGTCCCGTGGTGCTGATTTGATTGATCGCAAGGCATGGAAAGCGGAAGGAACAATCGATTCACAACCTGCGGTGGATGCGTTAACTGAATTGCAGGCATGGTCAAAAAACGGCTGGATCGTACCGGCCACTGCTGGAGATAACCGCTTCTATGGTGACAAAACAGCGGCCCTGGCCTGGGTTGGTAACTGGATGTGGCGTGCGCATAAGACCGGTTTAGGCAACGATTTAGTTCTGATCCCTGCGCCAAAACTGGCTGGCAAATCCGTTTCTCCGAACGGTGGTTGGGGCTGGGCTGTTCCGGCTAAAACTAAAAATACGGCGGAAGTGGCTAAATTCCTGAACTTTGCTTTATCCACAGAACAGGTTGCCAAATATGCCGATATCACCGGTTATATTCCGGCCCGCAAATCATCTGTCGCATTATCTGAAATCTACCGTCCGGGTGGTGAAGGTGCGCTGTTTGTCGAACAGGCACAAAGCGCGGCGGTAGTGCGTCCGGTGCATCCTGCCTATCCGGTGATTTCCACTTCATTCGGTAAAGCAGTTCAGAACATTCTGCAAGGCGCTGATGTGAAAGGCGAGTTGCAGAAAGCCGCCCGAGCCATTGATGAAGATATCGAAGATAACAGCGGCTATCCTCCATTTGATAAGTAAGTTGTAAGTCAAAGTCGCGCCTGTACCTCGTCAGGCGCGCATCCCATTCGATTTACTTTTTCGCTTAAACAGATTTGTGCAGGAGTTATTATGCGCCGGTTGAAAAACCTGATGCCAGAATTGGCTATGCTGATGCCCGCAATCGTGTTGTTAACAATCTTCGTGGTAGTGCCATTTTTCATGTCGGGATATTTATCCTTCACCAATGAAAAGCTGATTGCCCGCCCGATTGCGACAATATGGGTTGGATGGCGGAACTATGAACGTCTTTTTACTGATCCGGTTTTCTGGCAGGCAGTAAAAAACACGTTTTACTTTGCATTGCTGGTGACCCCATTCCAGTTGGCAATTTCATTGGGTTCAGCGCTGTTATTAAACAGTAAACTGCCATTGCGTACCCTGTTTCGCAGCATCGCATTATTACCATTATTAACTCCGATCACCGTTATCGTGGCGATCTGGGCTGTGCTTTATAAAATCCCTGACGGACTGTTTAACCATATATATCAGTCTCTGCTTTCCACTTCGCAATACATCGACTGGCTGGGCAATGTAGATATGGCGATACCGGCGATTGTGTTGCTGTCTGCCTGGGCGACCTTCCCATTCCAGATGCTGATTTATCTGGCCGGTTTGCAGGAGATCCCGAAAGATCTGTACGAAGCCGCGGAACTTGATGGCGCAAAACCTTTCAAGCGCTTCCTGCATGTGACCTTACCTTGTCTGCGTAACACCAATATTTTCGTCATCATTGTGACCACCATTGGTGCACTGAAACTGTTTACTCAGGTCAATATCCTGACTCACGGCGGACCAAACGGCGCAACCAATACCATCATTCATTACATGTATGAAAACGGTTTTGTGGCGCAAAAAATCGGCTATGCCTCTGCGGTTTCTGTGGCGTTTTTCTTCACAGTAACGGCGATTGCATTGTTGCAACGTTTCCTGATGAAGAATGAGTAGGAGGCAACATGAAATCAGAAACCGTTCAGTTTGTTCCCGCGATTGATGAAGCTGTAGCAGGCAAAGGGAGTCAGGCCATGAAATTTCTGGCTGGTTTAAAAAATGTCCGTGTCTGGTGTGGACTACTGCTGTCGCTGTGTGTTCTGGCACCGTTGATGATGATGGTGACGATCAGTCTTAATCCCGATGAAGAGCAGATCATGATCTCCATGGGAACTATCAAGGCATTCATTCCGCATGTGTTCTCGTTGGAGAATTACCGCGAGATCTGGGGTGACCCGAATCAGCCGTTTGCCCGCTACCTGTTTAATACATTGCTCATCGTATTCACCACCGTATTTATGTCGATTGTCGTGAACTCTTCGGCGGCATTTGCACTGGCCTGGGGGCAGGGTGGGTATCGCAAAATCGTGATTGGTAGCGTGGTCGCCTTGTTGGCCATTCCGGGGGAAAGTCTGGCGTTGCCGCAACTGCTGATGGTGAGCAAGATGGGTATCATTGATAGTTATGAGGTGCAGATCCTGCCATTTATCGGCAATGCCATGTCACTGTTCCTGTTCTATCAGTTCTTCACCAAGATCCCGAAAGATCTGATTGATGCAGCCAAGGTCGATGGCGTCAGCCTGTTCAAAACCTATCTGCATATTGGTCTGCCTCTTTCCAAGCCCGTGATTGCGACTGTGGCTATTCTGCAATTTCTCGAGTTTTGGAACAGCTATCTGTGGCCGGTCATGGTCACTCGCGGCCCCGAATATCGTCCGCTGTCGGTGGCGATGTCAGCCTACTTCGGCAGTAATCAGGCCTACTGGGGAAACATCATGGCGTTTGCAGTGTCGATGGCGATCCCGGTCATTATCTTCTTTTTGTTCGTTCAGCGGCATTTCGTCCAGAGTATTACTGGCAGTGCGGTGAAAGGTTAAGTCTTTATCAGGAGTTGTTATGTTAGCGGAAAAATATTATCGCCCACTGGTTCACTTTACCCCACCTTTTGGCTGGCTGAATGATCCGAATGGTCTGGTTTACAAAGACGGCGAATATCACCTTTTTTATCAATACCATCCGACAGATAGTGTGTGGGGGCCGATGCACTGGGGACATGCCGTAAGTCGTGATCTGTTGTCATGGACACATCTGCCGATTGCGCTGGCACCTGATGCGCTGGGCGTTTGTTTCTCCGGTACGGCGATGGTGGATAAAGGTGATAAATCCGGATTGTTTAATGGTAACGATGGCTTGCTGGCGTATTACACCATTACAGCAGATAACGCCCTGTTTAATCAGAGTCAGGGGCTGGCCTACAGTAGTGACAACGGTCGGCATTGGACTAAATACGCAGGCAATCCGGTTGTCGAGAATCCTGGCTTTGAGGATTTTCGTGATCCGAAAGTGTTCTGGCACGAGCAAACGCAAGCCTGGATCATGCTGACCACCGTCGGTCAGCAGATCGCAATTTATCGCTCTGCTGATGCGAAAACCTGGCTGTTCAGTTCTTTCTTTGGCGAAGAACATGGCGCACATGATGAGCGGGCGTGGGAATGCCCGGATCTGTTCGAAATCAGCATTGAGGGCAGCAAGAAAACCCGTTGGGTGCTGATTGTTGGGGTTCAGCGCGGAGCCTACTCTGGTGGCTCTGGTACCCAGTATTTTGTTGGTCAGTTTGATGGCGAGCAATTCATCAATGACAACACGCCTGATACGGTGCTTTGGTTGGATTATGGCCGCGATTTTTACGCCACCCAGACCTGGTCGGATATTCCGGCTGCCGATGGTCGCCGGATCGGCATCAGCTGGATGAGTAACTGGCTTTACGCCAATCAAGTGCCGACGCAAAGCTGGCGCTCAGCGATGACCATGCCGCAGGAATTAGTTCTGAAAGCAACGCCGGACGGGTTGCGTTTATGCCATGCATTTATCCGTGAATTAGAGGCGCTTTGTCAGCATCAGGTGATTGCCGCAGATAAAACACAGGCAACACCGGGCGCGGTATTTAATTTTGACTGGTTTGAAGCCCATCGTTTGCAGTTTTCGCTGGAGTTGAAAGATAACAGCACACTGGTTTTACAGCCGATGAATGAACTTGAGTTTACTTTCATGGTGCAGAAAGGGCAGCTGACACTGCGTTGCCAGCGGCACGGACAAATCGGTGTTGCGGAGTTTGATGGACACTTCCCGCATGATTTTGCTGTTGCGTTAGGAGCAAACCGCCCACTGAGTGCCGATCTGTTGCTGGATCGTTGTTCTGCGGAATTACTTCTGGACGGTGGACGTTATGCCATCACTAATCTGGTGTTCCCGAAAGAGGGCCCGGTGCAGCACTGCGCCGCATCGCTGCGCGCCGGTGAAGTGATTATCCGCGATCTCCACAGACATGATCTGGCTAAAGTGACTGCATAAGGAATTTATAAATGGCTGATTTAAAACTGAATAAAGTCGTTAAGCGTTTTGGCGAAGTACAGACCATTCATGGTGTCGATCTGGATATCAAACACGGGGAATTTGTGGTGTTCGTTGGCCCGTCAGGCTGTGGTAAATCAACGCTGTTACGCATGATTGCTGGTCTGGAAACCATCTCTGACGGAGAAGTCGTCATTGATGAGCAGACCGTAAATGATGTGTCGCCTTCGGATCGCGGTATCGCCATGGTGTTCCAGTCCTATGCGCTCTATCCGCACATGACAGTGCGGGAGAACATGAGTTTTGGTTTGCGTCTGGCGAAGAAAAGCAAAGCTGAGATTGAACAGCGCGTGGGCGAAGCCTCCCGCATCCTGAAACTGGATCACCTGCTGGATCGACTACCGAAGCAGCTTTCCGGTGGTCAGCGGCAGCGTGTGGCCATTGGTCGAACCATCGTGCGTAACCCGAAAGTATTCCTGTTTGATGAGCCGTTGTCGAATCTGGATGCAGAACTACGGGTACAGATGCGGGTCGAGATTTCCAAGTTGCATGAACAACTGGGGAACACCATGGTTTACGTGACGCACGATCAGGTCGAAGCGATGACCATGGCGGATAAGATTGTCGTGTTGCGTGATGGGCGTGTCGAGCAGGTTGGGGCACCTCTGGAGCTCTACCATAATCCGCAAAACCAGTTTGTGGCTGGCTTTATCGGTTCCCCGCGTATGAATTTTCTGAATGCCGAAGTGTTGAAGGCCGAGGGAAATACCGCATGGTTCAAACTATCTGGTGGTGAAGAGTTTAGTATGCAGACAGATTATCCTGTTACAGCAGGTGATGTGCTGCTGCTCGGTATTCGTCCTGAACATTTGTTGGTAGATATGACCGGGGATGTCGGCATTTCACTGAAAGTCGATGTAGTTGAAGCATTGGGAGGTACAACCTTTGCCTATACCCAGTATGCCGATGAAGATCAGGTTGTTGTCGTGACAGACGGTGGACATATTATTCCACGCGGTAAAACCATGCCGGTTAGCTTCCAACTGGAGCATGTGCATCTATTTGATACAAAAACGGGTGTAAGTTTATTACAACAGAAGAAGTCGCCGCAGGTAGCGAAAATGCTGGCAACAATGTGATCCCACGGTACGTAATATGCTGATAAAGCGAAGAAACGAGTGACGTTGCTTTGGCATATTACGTACTATCAGATAAAACAGCAGTGGCACAGAATTATGACGACAATAAGAGATGTTGCAGAGCTGGCAGGGGTATCTATTGCCACCATTTCCAGAGTTCTGAATAACAAAGGCAAAGTATCAGAAGAGACTGCAGACCGTGTTCGGGCAATTGTAAAAGAACTGGACTATGTCTATGTGAAACAATCGCTAAAACCTCGCCGGACGGAAGTAAAACTGCAGGGGCTATTCGCTATCATTCTGCCCACACTCTCCAACCCGTATTTTTCCGAACTGTTAGATATTGTTGAACAGGAAGTGCAATATCTTGGTCGTTCGCTGCTGGTTTATAACTCACGCGGTGAAATGCAGCGTGAACTCGCGCTTTTGAATATCTGCAAACAACAAAAGATTGATGGCTTGTTCATCGTGCCCAGCTCAAGCAAATCTGAACATATTGCATTGCTGAATCAACAACCATTCCCGGTGGTGTCATTGACACAGCTTCATCCTGAGCTAACCAGTGTTGCCGTTGATCATGCGGAAGGTGGTGCGCAAGTTGCGGAACATTTAACCAGCATGGGACACACCCAAATAGGATATCTGGGGCCTGCGGATGAGGCTGAACAGAAATTCACCGGTTTCCGTAACAAATTATCCGATTTGCGTATTCCATTACCGGCAGAACGCATTATTGATACACCGGATGTCTCCGCACCTGAATTATCAGCCCGATTTAGCGCTTATCTCGATCAGCATGCGGTATTACCGTTTTCTGCTATTTTCGTTTTTAACGACGTTTCGGCTCAGTTAGTCATTGAAGTATTGCAGTCACGAGGTTATCGCGTGCCGGAAGATGTGCTGGTAGTCGGGTTTGATAACACACTGATTGCACAGGTTATGAACATCAGCAGTGTCGCGCAGCCTATTAAAGAAATTGGCCGTTTAGGGTTTCAGGAGATGATGCGTTTAATCGGGCATAATGAACTCGGAAATGACACACACCATCTGATCCTGTCTCCGCGCTTGGTGTTGCGAAATAGCTCTGTAAAGTTGATTAAACGCGTACTGTAAGGAATTCAGGTGGTCGATCTGATCACTCGGCATGGATTGCCCACGGCAATGGAATAGTCGGGAATATCTTTAACAACCACACTACCGGCACCGATCACGCAGCCTTCGCCAATCGTGACACCAGGGCAAACAATAACACCGGCACCCAGCCATGTTTTAGAACCAATCTTGATCGGTTTTGCATATTCCAAACCGCTGATACGAGCTGTTGAATCAAGCGGATGAGTGGCTGTCACAACCTGCACGGAGGGGCCAAACATCACGTCATCACCAATTGTTACCGGGGCCACATCCAGAATAGTACAACCGAAATTGGCATAGAAACGTTCACCGAGAGTGATGTTAAAACCATAATCACAATGAAATGGCGGGGTGATGTAGAAACTATCGCCATAAGAACCAATCAATTGACGAAACAACAGCGCCATTTGTGTTTTATCTGAAGGCAATGTGCTGTTGATCTTAAATTGCAGATCCGCTGATGCATGACGTGCATCCGAAAGTTCGGGATCAGCTGCATTATAATATTCACCAGCCACCATTAATTCGCGCTGTGTTTTTGACATTATTTGGGAACTCCGTTAGCTCAATCATCTATAAATCAGCCTACTAAAGAAACCGGTTACATTCTTTGTTACAGCTGAAATTTATGAGAATAATCACAAAAGCAGATAATGATGCAAATTAGATATTAATGGTGTATACATATACAGTATTCTTTATGACTAAAAATTTATAACCAAAATCCATCGGCTTTATGCTGGAGAAAAATCATGATCAAAATTGAATTTGTAGTATTGAATTCAAAAGGGGAAGAAAAGATGCGTACCACTGATGAACTGGCAGCCAAAGCCTATGATCTGATGCTGGACGCAGCGGAAAAGGTAATGCCTATTATCGAATCTTCAGGTCTGGAATTAACCGAGAAACAGACGGAAGACTTGGCCATTTATCTGGTGAAACATGGTGAGGCGGTTACGGCGGCGTTAGCACCTGCGGTAAAAGGCGCTGCGGTGGTAAAACGAGCACGCAAAAAGAACACCGAAAACGCAGAACAGGAATAAGATTTTAAGATCCCGCGACGGCGGTAGTATTTTCCTTGCCAGAAAATATGCTGTCCGGGTGCTTAATTATTAATTCCCTGTGATATGAGGAACAAAAATAATTAAGGCGATAATAACGGCACCTATGGCACTAAGAAGCACCGCTCCCGCAGCCACATCTTTGGATTTTTTGACCAGCGGATGAAACTCAGGCGAGGCGACATCGCATAGAAACTCAAATGCAGTGTTTAATGCTTCAGAAACCCATACCGCCATGATGGCAAGAATAAGAAAACACCACTCTGTTGCATTTACATCTAACAGATAAGCCGTCGAGATCGTACACATAGTCGCAAAAAGATGAACCCATGCGTTATGTTCACTTTTCAGCATTTCTGCAATGCCGTTAACGGCATGCTGAATACTGCGAACTCGTCCGGCCAGCGAAAATGTATCGGAATTATTATTATTCATAAATGATACGCTCCATTTTTTGCTTTTATTGCACTGAAACTACGTAGAGTTTTCCGTCACTAAAAAAAGGATCGCCAGCAAAATTATAGCCTAGCAATGGCTTTACCAGTTGTAGTCGTAATGTGTGTTTTATTTTTCCAGTTTGTTCTAAATCGGAATAGAGCCGTTCACGTTCGGTATCCAGATCCGGGTTTATGGCTGGAATAACACCCCATTTGAAACCGTTATCTGAATTCGTCATGCCAAGATATATGTTATTTCCATCTAAGGTGGTGTATTTCGTTTGCCATATTCGGATGTGACGCCCGTTTTTTAACCAGTTTACATCTTCAATTTTTCTGAAGGCGATATCTTGAATCTGTGCACTCCAAAAAGAAGGTGATATAGGGCCTGTCGGATGAGGCATTTGATATATCAATGCTTTAATAGCCTGAATAAAAGAGGGGATATCAGCATTATCTGTTAATGACCAACCTGCTTGTTGCAATATTGAGATTAAACTGCGGTCATCTTTAGCAATAAATATAAAATTAAGTGGTTCTTGCTTCTTGCCTATTACGCTTTCGGTATATTTTGATTGCTCTGTTGTAAATATCTCTTCAATTTTTGCAATGTTAACCTTAGTTTTTTGCGGTGCTATTGTTTTTACCGGATGATAATTCAGAGCAAAAACAGAATAGAATAAAAGGGCAAAAAATACGATCGGGAAAGAACTCAAACGTCTCTTATCTGAAATTTGAACAGAGTCGGTACTTTTTTGATTGTGTCGAAACCATTCAGACAAAGAGATAGCAATAATAAGCCATATCGTACCTAAAAGATAACCACTCCATATATCACTGATATAGTGAACACCAAGATAAACACGACTGATACCAATCAATACAATGACAATCAGCGTTACAAAAAATATATTAACTCTGGCATGCCAGTTTCGTGTAAAACAAATAAGCAGATAGCCAATAAAGCCATACAGCGCAATCGCGATACATGCATGTCCACTGGGAAAGGAAAATGTTGATTCCGAATATATTGATAATGCAGGACGAGCACGGCTAAAGGCGAGTTTGCCTAAGTAAGTAAAAGATAAACTACCTGAGACTGAGATCAATAATGGAATGATGTAGTGTTTTTTATGCCATAACCACAACATCGCGATCGTTGTCAGCATAAAAAGCAATATGATCTCAAGCTTACCGAACAAAGTTATCCAGGTAAAAATCGTCGTGATGGCATCATTTCTGAATAAATAGAAAACATTAGCCATCCTTAAATCAGCAGCAACAATCGACTCTGAGTTAATAAAGTCTTCTACAACGCCGGCAAACAGGGCGCAAACATAAATAAAAGCGACGATAAAGATAGATAATGGAAGCCCGGTAAATGTAGTTCTGTTGGTTCTGGCCAATAAAAATGTGATGAGTTGTGGATGCATTTTCATCCATGCAGAGACATGTTTATTTCTCATCAAACTCATTTTTAAGAAATGACCAGAAAGTATGATAAGTGTGAATGTTTGTCGTCCTTTGAATATTATTAATCGATTTAAAATATAGAGGATAAAACAAACTATTATCGAGAAGGGAATGAACAATCCAGCGCGGGATAACCATAATTCAGTGGCGTTAATTAACTGAGAGCAGAAATGCCCAACAAAGATCCAGGTGCAACTCCAAATAATAGTGCCTAAGATGTTCCAGATAACAAAAGAGCCATAAGAGATTTTTACACTACCAGCAGCAAGGGGAATAACTTCTTTAATGCCAGAGATCAACCGCCCCAAGAAAATGCTTGTTGCACCATATCTATTTATAAAATATTTTGATTTTTCAATCTGTGATGATTTTAGTAAGCCAAATCCGTGCTGTTGCCATCTGGAGGCATACTTCCTTCCCCAGGGCGGGATCACACTTTGTTAATGAAATTTGAACAGCCTGATCGTCTGTGATC